>MDSY01017092.1_pt1 | contig 21178 bp, 22 predicted proteins | sample 811131 | NCBI WGS metagenome assembly MDSY01 (sample SAMN05326643, study PRJNA326480) | marine metagenome | isolation source: seawater | place: Atlantic Ocean: South West | collected 2010 | reverse complement strand
TTGATGATATGGATGACGATTTAGATGCTGACTTTGAGGAGGACAGATAATGAGTATTAAAGATAAATTAAAAAATGTTTGGACAGAGTATAAAAATACTCAACAAGAAAATAAAGATGCAGCACAAGATTACTATGATAAATATATCAAAGATAAATCTATCAAAGAAAGAATTAAACATTCAATTAAAATAAAGAAATATAAATAATTATGGGCGGAATATTTTCAAAACCAAAACCACCACCAAGAAATCTAGCTCTTGAAAAACAATTAGCTGACGCAAAAGCTGCTGAACAAAGACGGGCAGATGAGTTAGCTGCTAAAACAGCAGAACAAGAATACAAGGTAGCTAAAGGTTTATATGGGTCTAGATCATTGTTTGGTAAAGCAGGTGGTCGAGGTTACTTTGATACGGTTTAAAAAACTATGGCATATGTCGATATATCAGATACACCATCAGTTGGTGCAACAGATAAAGCAACCTCTATACTTAAAAAGTATAAAGAAGCTCAAAACATAAAGGATCATTGGAAAGATAAATTCGAAGAAGCATATGAGTATTGCCTCCCTAATCGCGAGTCTTTTTATGATGAATCTCCAGGTCAAAGAAGAACCGATAAAATATTTGATGAAACCGCTGTTGTTGGAGTACAAGAGTTCGCTTCAAGACTCCAAGCAGGAATCACACCCACATTTGCACGATGGGCAGACTTTCAAGCTGGATCTGAAATTCCACCAGAACAACGAAACTCAATAAATTTAGAATTAGATAAAATTACTAATTATGTTTTTCAAGTTTTACAAACTTCAAACTTTAACCAAGAAGTACATGAATCATTTATGGATCTTGCTATTGGTACTGGAGTTATGTTGGTTGAAGAAGGTGATGCAATAAATCCATTAAAATTTACAGCAGTTCCTTTACCTAGAGTATGTTTAAGTAATGGGCCTGATAATAAAATAGATTCAGTTTATAGAGTTAGATATTGCAAACCTGAAGAAATAAATATCTTATATCCTAAAGCAGTTTTACCTGAAAACTTTGATCCATTAAAACAAAAGAAACAAGTTAAATTAATAGAAGCTGTTTATAAAATTTATGAACACAATGTAGAAAAGCATAAGCTATGTGTTGTAATGGAAAATCCTAAAGCAGTTATCTTTGAAGAAGAATATAAAGGAGAAGGTTCAAATCCCTATTTAGTATTTAGATGGAACAAAGCATCTGGTGAAGTTTATGGTAGAGGCCCAGTATTTAATGCAATGGGTGCTATTAAAACTTGTAACTTAACTGTAGAATTAATATTACAAAATGCTCAAATGTCAGTAAGTGGAGTTTATACTTATGAAGACGATGGCGTAATTAATCCAGACAATATCTCTCTTGTACCTGGATCTTTAATACCAGTAGCTCCTGGTAGTAAAGGGTTAGTACCAATTAGTGCAGCATCAAACTTTGATGTTGCTCAATTGGTTTTACAAGATATGAGAAACAATATTAAAAAAGCATTATATATGGAAACTCTTGGAAGACCTGAAGGAACTCCAATGACAGCTACAGAAGTTTCAGAAAGAATGGCAGATCTTTCAAAACAAATAGGATCTTCATTTGGAAGACTACAATCAGAATTTATTAATCCATTATTAAAAAGAATAATTAGAATATTAGCTAAACAAGGTAGAATAACTATTCCTTCTATAGATGGTAGAGAAGTACAGGTATCTCCACGATCTCCATTAGCACAAGCTCAACATTTACAAGATGTTGCTGATGTAACTAGATTTAATGAAATTATTGCTGGTACATTTGGGCCACAAATGATAAATGTAATTGTGAACCAAAGTGAAACAGCAAAATATATAGCCGAGAAAATGAATCTTCCTGAGAAGTTGATAAGAGATGAATCTGAACAACGAAGAATTGTTGAACAGATTTCACAGCTACAGCAGTCAGCTGAAGCTCCACAAGAACCTGGAGCTCCTCCTAATCAACCACCAGAAGGAATGTAATGTCTTGGGATGCATTAAAATCACAAAAAGAAAAAACAATACCAACAAAAAGCGTAGATGGTTTCATTCGAAACCCTGAAGACGAAACAAAATTAAATAAACATTTTGCTAATGTCTTTAAGGGTGAAGAAGGAAAAGCAGTAATAGACTATTTAAAATCTATTACTACTGAAACAGTTGCTGGGCCAAATATCACCAGTAACGGCTTATTCCATATTGAAGGAATGAGATTTTTAATGGGTATAATAACAACACGAATAAAAAAAGGAGAAAAAGATGGCCGATGATAATGCTAAAGAAACAACAGCACCAATCGCCACAGAACAACCTTCTGAGGCAACTCGACCTGAATATGTTCAGGAAAAGTTTTGGAATGCTGATACAAAGCAAGTCAATGTAGAAAACCTAGCTTCAAGTTATAATACACTTGAACAAAAATTAGGTTCTCGTACAGAAGACCTTTCTAAACAAATCAGAGATGATATTGAAAAAGAAAGATTAAACAATGTTCCAGAGTCTTACAAATTAAATGTTCCTGAAATTCCAGAGAATGTAAATTTGAAGGTTGATAAAGATATGGATCTTGTTAAATGGTGGGATGGTACTGCTAAAAAAGCAGGACTTTCTCAAGAGCAATATGATGAAGGTGTTAAAGCCTTTGTTACTAATGCTATGGCTCAATTACCTAACCAAGATTTAGAAATACAAAAACTTGGTGACAAAGGTAAAGATAGAGTACAAGCAGCAGAGATGTGGAGTAAAAAACATTTATCACCAGAAGGTTATAATAATTTTGCTAGACTAGCAGCTACTGCTGAAGGAGTTAAGGTTATTGAAGAATTAATGAATCTTAATAAAGACTCTACTATGCCAACTACACCTACACAAGTAGATGTTTCAGCTTCTGCTGACGACTTAAAATCAATGCTTAATGATCCTCGTTACTATGATAGTTCAAGACGAGATCCAGCATATGTAAAAAGAGTAACAGAGCTGTATGAGAAGGCCTACAAAAACACACAAAAATAAAGTTAAATTTAACTTTAAGAAATTAAATAAACCCATAAAGTGGCTTGATTGTGTAAGTCAAACTGGTTGGATATCTGAAAAAGATATAGATGATGCTAGACCAGCTAATTGCATAACAGGCGACTTTTGGGTTTATAGAGATACACCTGAATATATCACTTTATTTGGCACATACTCCTATGATGAAAAAGGAGAAATAGAATTTGGAGAAGTTATTACTATACCTAAAAAGTGGGTATAATGTGCGTTGCCTACAACATCTAGTAAATTTAATTATCACTTAGACCTGAAAAGTTTCAATGTTAGCCCTTTTTGGATAACTAATATAATCTTTACAGACAATCGATTGTTTAACATTAACTATAACAAAAAGGACACAATACTATGGCAAGTTCAATAAATAATGCCTTTATTACTCAGTTCGAAGCTGAAGTCCATATGGCTTATCAGCGTATGGGTTCAAAGCTAAAAAACTTAGTAAGAACTGTCAACGGTGTTAACGGATCGACTGTTAAGTTCCAGAAAGTTGCAAAAGGTTCTGCAAACACAAAAGCAAGACATGCTGAGTTGGTTGCAATGGATCTAGCTCACAGCAATGTAAGTGCGACTTTAACGGATTACTATGCAGCAGATTATGTTGACAAATTAGACGAACTAAAGGTTAACATTGACGAAAGACAAGTTGTGGCTCAATCAGCAGCGTATGCATTAGGCAGAAAAACTGACCAAGTGCTTATCGATGTTCTTGATGCTTCAACCTCTATTGCTGTTAATGTCAATTCTGATGCTTCTGAAGCTATGACTTTAGTCAAAGCTAAGAACATGATGGAAGTGTTCAATGGAAATGATGTTCCAGATGACGGTCAAAGATACTGGGTTGTAGGGCCAAGACAATGGTCTGACCTATTATCAGTAGATCAGTTTTCTAGAGTAGAGTATGTAGGGCCGAATGAATTACCATTCCCTGGCGGTATGACTGCTAAGAGATGGATGGGATTCTTGTTCTTCGTACACTCTGGATTATCTTTATCTGGTGACGACAGAAAAACATTGGCGTTCCACAAATCAGCAATTGGCTGCGGTATCGGGTCAGATGTACGAACTGAAGTTAACTACATTCCAGAAAAAGTATCTCACTTAATCACTTCTATGATTTCATTAGGTGCGGTTGCTATTGATGGTGATGCAGCTAGAGTTCAGCTTTGTGACGAGTAATAAATAGGAGGAATATAAAATGGCTTACTCAACAGACAATCCTGTGAAAAAAATTTCACAGATGGGTGCTAGTAATTCTCTTTGGTATTACACTGACGGAGATGCAATTGGCACAATAGATGACGCGGACTACTTTCTTGCTGACTACGAAAACCTTAAAGCTGGTGACATAATTTTTGTCAACAGTGGAGGTTCAAATGGCGTAGTTGACATTTTAATGGTTTCAGCATCGTCTTCTAGTACAGTTACAACTGTATTATTAGCATAACGCTTAAAACTTGGGGGGAGCAATCCCCCTGAGTTACTGATAAAAAAGAAAAACTATGGCAACAACGAAAATAGATATTTGTGCAAGAGCTTTGATAATGATAGGTGCTCAACCTATTTCTTCATTTTCAGATGGCAGCACAGAAGCATTAGTTGCATCTAATATTTATGATGATGTTGTAGAAGCATCTTTGACAAGACATAGATGGAGATTTGCAACAACACAACAACAACTTTCATTATTAACAAGTGCTCCAACAGGTAGATATGATTATGCATATCAAGTACCTACTTCACCTGCGGTATTACAAATAATTACATTAACAGTTAATGACTATGTAATTCCTTATTCAAGATATCAAAACTATATTTATTTAAATGGCTATGGAGCAAACAACGAAGTTATTATGGATTATATTTACAAAGTAGATGAACAATATTTTCCACCTCATTTTAGACTAGCTTTAGAATATGAATTAGCAGCTTTATTTGCAGGTTCAGTTGCAAGAGATAATGGTTTAATAGAACAATTTAAAACTTTATCAGAAAGACAATTTCTTATTGCTAGAAATATTGATTCTACTGAAACTACTTCTAAAGTTTTAGATACTAATAGATTTATAAACGCTAGAAGATCAACGAGAACAGATGCATAATGCCAAGAGTACTACGAAGCGTATTAACCAATTTTTCATCAGGGGAATTAAATCCTTTATTAGCAACTAGAACAGATGTAGCATCTTATTTTCAAGGTGCAAAACAATGTAGAAATTTTGCATTACTTTCAGAAGGTGGAGTAATGAGAAGACCAGGTACAACTTACCTTGCTTCATTACCTGCTGAATGTAGATTAATTCCATTTATATTTTCTGATGATGAAGTAGCTATTATAGTATTATCTAATAATAGATTAGATGTTTATAATACAAGTGGTACAGCTATTACATCAAATTATACAACTAATTGTAATTGGACTACAGCTCAATTATTTGAATTAAACTTTGCTCAATTTGGAGATACTATTTATGTAACTCATAGAAATAATGCAATTCGAAAAATTTTTAGAACATCTGCAACTTCATTTACAGTTACTACATTTGCTTTTGATACTCATTCTTCTGGATATCCAATATATCAACCATATTACAAATATGCAGACTCAGCGACAACAATATCTACAAGTGGAACAAGTGGCTCAGTAACAGTTACTGCAAGTGCTAATACTTTTACTTCTTCTTGGGTAGGAATAAATATTCGAAAAAATAAAAAAACAATGACAATAAGTGGTTATACAAGTGCAACACAAGTTACAGCTACAGTTAATGAAACACTAGATAATACAACTGCAACAGCAGATTGGGATGAACAAACTATATCTTCATTAAGAGGATATCCTCAAGCAGTTACTTTTCATAATAGTAGATTATGGTTAGGTGGATTATTTTCTAGACCTGCAGGAATAGTAGCATCTAAAATTTCTGAATATACTAATTTTGATGTAGATGATGGAGAGTCTAATGACGCAATTGATTTAGATATTGCAGGTGATCAAGTTAACGAAGTTAGACATATGATATCTGGAAAAGAATTATTAATCTTTACAGATGGTGGAGAATATTATGTACCACCTTCTTCTGACAATACTATTACTCCAGGTAATATATCAATTGAAAAACAAACACCTTATGGAATATCTAGAACAGCTCCTCAGATGTTTGATCAAGCAGCAGGTTATGTTCAAAAGAATGGTAAAACAATTAGAGAGTTTATTTATTCAGATATTGAAGATGGATATAAATCTGCATCAGTATCTGTATTAGCACAACACTTAATAGATAATCCAAAACAAATAGCTATTATGAAAGGTAATACCGTTAGACCTGAGCAATACGCTTTCTTTTTAAATAATGGAATAACACAAACAGGAAAACTTTCTGTATTTCATTCTATAAGAGATGAAAAAATTGCAGGATGGAGTATGTGGACTACAAGAGAAAATGATTTATATCAATCTATTGTAGCTTTAAATGATAATTTAATTGTAGCTGTTAAAAGACAACTTAATAGTTCAACTGTATATACATTAGAAAAATTTTCTGATGATGATTCAGTTACTTTAGATTGTCAAGGCACAACAACATTATCACAAAGAGGAACTCCACTTGTAGATGGAGGATCTCAATCTGGAACTACATTAGTTATGGATGGATTAACATCAGCTCCTGTTACTAATGAAACTTTTACAATTGCAGGAAATGCAACTGAATATACAATACAAGGAGTAACTGACAATGGTTCAGGAGAATACAGTATAACTTTAGATAAAACTTTAGCAGCAACTCCAGGAGATAATGCAGTAATAACTTTTACCAAAGGTTTTTTTCATACCGTTCCTTCTATTTATCAAGCAGAAAAGATAAATGCTGTAGTAGGTAATTCATCATTAGGAGAATACACAGTATCAGGATCTAACACTATAACATTAACTGCATCAGCAGGAGCTCAAGCTACAGGTGTTAAAGTAGGATTTAATTATATTCCAATTATTGAAACTATGCCTGTTGACAAAGAGTTGCCTGAAGGGCCATTAACAGGATTGCCTAAAAGAATATCTAGAGCTATAGTAGATATTAATAGCACTTTAGATATGACAATTAAAGCAGCAGATAAAACAGCAAAAGAATTAGTAGTACATCAATTAGGTTTTACAGCAGGTTCAGATTTAGAACCTGTAACTTCTAAAAAAGAATTTTATTTTTTAGGATATAGTAAAAACCCAACAGTAACAATTTCTCAAAATGATCCATTACCATTAAGATTATTAGGGATGTCAGTAGAAGTGGTATTTGTATGAAGATTTATACTAAGATAGTTTATGATATTAATGATAATATTATAGAAGAAGAATCATTTGAATATAATGGGCCAATAGCAAAAGCTGATGGTGGTACAATGATGTTAGCATCTTCTATATTTTCAGCAGCTAAAACATATACAGAGATACAATATGCTAAAGCTCAACACGATGCATATAAATATCAATTACATCTAGATATGGAAAAAACAGAACTAGATGGAATGATTGAAAAAAATCAAATTGAAGAAGCTGGGCAAAAACAAAAAAATAATAATTTAGCTTATGCGGTAGCACAAGGTTATTTAGATACATCTAGACATTTCTTAGCAGTACAAGAAGATCAAGATAGAATTACAGCTCAAGATAAAAAACTTGTGAGTTTAAACACAACATATGCTGTGGGAGTACTTAAAAATAAAAAATATGTTGACAAACTTAAAACAGACAATGCAGTCTTTGGTGGTTACTTATCTATTGCTGCCGATGTTACTAATGGCTATGGTAAGTACAAACATTACAAAGAAAAACCAAAAAAGAAATCAACTACAGGATCTAACTCATCTGATAGTGATTCAGGATGGAGGTACGATTAATATGGCTTTAAAGAAAACAAAATCTGTTGTTAATGTATCTTCAGCTGCTAATGCTAGAAATTTAAAAGCTGATAAAGAAATGGGTTCTAGTGCTTTAGCTTATGCAGAAAAAAGTGTTACAAATACTTTAGACTTTTTTGCTAAAGTTAAAAATGAACAATCTCAAGCTCATCATTATTCTAAATTTACAGTAGATCTTAAAAAGAAATTTGACGAAGTAGAAAATGATTATCCAATGGATGGAGATTATTTTAAACAAATTACTGACAAATGGATTAAATCTCAATTAGAAGGTATGCCAGAATTTTTACAACCAGCTGCAATGCAAGAAGCAGCAACTCATCAAGCTAGTTATGTTTCAAAAATAATGAATTTGAAATGGGTACACGATGATCAAAATACTTGGAATGATTCTGAAAGAGCTGTTGAAATTAAAATGAATAAATTAGATATGGCTATTAATGGAATTACTTCTAACCCAATGTTAGAAAATGAAGATGCAGCAGTTACATTAACTAAAATTAATAGTTTAATTGAACAAGAAATAGGTTTGATTATTGGGCCTTATGAAAAAACTTTATTATATATGAATAAGAGAGGCTATAATAATTTTACAGCTGCACATAATGATACAAGAATTAGAGAAATTTTAATTAATGTAGAAAAGAAAAGAGTAGCAGCTATTTATCAATTAATGCCTGATGGTGAAAAGCAAAGATATTTAAATGATTATATTAATTATCAAAATGGATATCAAAATGAAAGACTAGAAAAAATGTTTGGTGTTAATGGTAATCAATCAATGACACTTAATGTTTATGAATTAACTAAAGATAAAAATTTAAGAACTGACATAATAGAATATGCTCATACTTTAAATAAGAAATACATTGTAAATAAAAATAATGAATTATCTTATCAAGCAGAAGAAACTAATGGAACATTAAAGAAAAGTACAGCTTGGGCAGCTGGTGAAGTTACAACATTAAATAATGGTAGCAATCTTTATATGAGTATAGAAAATGGTTTTTTTGATACTAGCAATATGGCTTCGATGCAAAAATATTTTCATAGTCATCCTTCTACAGTAGGTATGAGAAATTCAAAAACTTTTAATGAATTTGTTAATAATGCAAAATTAGTTGAAAAATATATGATACCTATTATTCAAGGTCACGGTTTTATTTTACCTAAGGATAAAAAACAAAAAGCATTTATTTTAAAAGGGTTAGTAGATAATTTAGATATTAAAAATACAGATCCAGCTGACTTAGCTGCAACAATTAATGATGTTAGAAAACAAAATACTAAGTGGGGTAAATTATTAAATTACACTGCTAAATTTAATGAAATTCCTACTCAATTAAGTGCTAGATTTTTTGATCTTAAACACATCTCTCCTAAAAACCCAGAAGGCATAGATGAAGTTAAACTTAATATGGGTATATACAATTATATCAGAGAAATTAATCCTTCATTTGATTTTTCTCAATTAGACGGACACGAGTTTTATGAATGGGCATATGCTAAAGGAGTTAATAGAGAAGGATCTAATAATGAAATAGCTATTGCTATAGAAAAATATTATGGCAAAGATGGAGGATTATCTTATGAAAAAAGAGAAGCTATCTTAGATTCTGAATTAAATACAGGCCCAACAATTAATTTAGAACCTGTAGTGGGTGATGCAGAAAAATCATCAATTACAAAAGACGGAGAACATAATATGTTTGATAAAGTCTTGTATAATAAATTAAATAAATGGAATACTAAAAGAGATTGGGCAAGTGAATCTTATTTACAAATAAGTGATTGGATGTTCACTATGGCAGGTAAATTATCAGACAAAGATCATATTCAAAAATATTGGGCAGATAGAGTTCAAACATTTGAAGAAGCTCCTCCCGGAATCAAAGCTATTCTTGAAAATGGATGGTTTGGAACTGAATTAAGTTGGATTCCTTTTGCAGGATGGGTAGGAGGTGCAACTCCATATGTTGGACAACCTTATATATCAGAAGATAAAAGACAAAAAATATTTAAAGAATGGAAACATCAATATTTATTATTAAACGATGGAACTATTGATTTAAATTCTAAACAAGGTGAAGAATTATCTGAGATTGCTATGAATAAAGCAATTGCTAAATTTGCTAATTATGAAGTTAATAATACTACATATGATGCTAACAAATGGATTCACGCAGATCATCTTGAAGTAGCAAATGAAATAGGTGATTTAAAATATAAAAATTTAGAATTATCTAAAGACTCTGATGAATATAAAAATAATTTAGCTAAAATACAGAATTTAGAAAATAGTTCTAAAAATATAAAAGTTACAGATACAACTTGGGCACCAGATATATCTAAATATTTTGATGTTAATAGCAAAACATCTAAAACTATAATGGCAGCTGATGCTGAAAAAATTATTACAGATTTATATATTAATAACAAAGAAGAATATATTCAAATCTTTGGAGATTTTGAACCTAAATATGTAATTAGAAATAGAAAATTTACTAATGGTATTCAAGTTTCTATTAATGAAAATATGCCAGGTGAAGATGGATTACCTGCAATGAAATTATTAATTAGAGATGTAGATGGTAATATGTATGATTTAAATGAATTAGCTGGTTCTTCTAATTATAGATTATATACAAAAAATTTTAAATTAGATAATGGTCTTCCTTTTACTTATGAAAATTTAAAAGAACATAAAGCTATAGAACAAGCAACAGCATTAACAAACAATATAAAAGAATTTGTTCCAATGTCAGATGGTGTTGAAAACTTTATTTATGAAACATTTTTAACATTAGATAGATTTTCAACAACAGTTGGTAACTGGGAAGCAACATTACCTTCTATATCAAATTTATGGACAGATGATATTAACCATAAAACATATTCTCAATTTTCTTTTGCTAAATGGAAAAAGCAAGAAATGGAAGCATACAATGATGAAAATTTAAAATGGTGGGGCATATCTTTAAATGATAATGATTCATTAACTATTAATGCTGTAAGTAAAGCAATGGGTTGGATTTTAAATGCTGCTGATTTAGATGGTAAAGTTTTTGAATACGAAGATGAAATTAATAAAGCTGTATTTGAAATAGCTTCTAAAGAAAAGAAATATAAAGAAATTGAGAAAAAAGGTTGGAGCAGTAAATCTGCTTTAACAGTTCCTTCAGATGTTCCTAATACAATGTATAAAGAAAATTTATCTTTTTTAGATTGGACTTTAAATAATTATAATAAAAAAGAATTACCATTTCCATTTAGAACAAACAATTGGTTAGCTTTATGGAAAACTAATAATAAATGGAATGGAAAAATTAATACAGCTGAATCTTCTAAACTAGAAGTATTTGAAAATCCTTCTTGGGGTATTAGAGCTGCATTAATTAATATAGCTAATAAATCTATATTAGTTAGAGGTACAAAACCTGGGGAAAACGAAGCTGCATTAGGTAGTGAACCAACATTAAAAGAATTTATAACAAAAGGTCATATGCCTAAAGAATGGGAATCTTATTTAGCTCACTTTAAAAAAGAATTAGGTTGGGAAGAAGATCATATAATTAATTTAAAAGATGCTGAGCAAATGGCAACTATTGTTATGACAATGGCGTACCACGAAAATGGTAAAGATGCTAATGGAAATTATCTTTTAGATAAATTTATGCCTAATAAACAATTAATGTCTTTAATAATACAAGATGGTGTTAATTTGTATTTACAAGATACAAAGTGGTTAGATAAATAATGCCTTTTTTAAGTGATACAGGCCCTGTATTTGATCAATTACAAAAACAAACACAGGATCAAAGAAAACAATCCAGAATGTATGGAACTGGATTTATTGATAAGTTTAATAAAGAAAATGTAATTTCATTAGCTTATAATTATTTTTTAAATAACGAGGCTTTTCCTGCTGATCCTAATTATGATCCATTAAAAAATCCTGAGTTAGCACCATTCGGTGAAATAATGCATTTGTTTATGAATGATAAAAGTGCTGCTGAATCTAAAGCAAGATTAGATAAATTAAGAGAAAGATCTGTACACGATAGAAGTAATCCATTAGCTGGATTAGGTACTATGTTAGGATTCTTAACAGATCCTTCAGGATTATTATTATTTTCACCTGCTGCTAAAGTATTAGTTAGATCAGGTAAAATATCTAATACTGCTAAAATAGGTTCTGCATTTACTGCTGAAGAAGTTGCTAAACAATATTTAGATACTGATAGACCAGATATGTATGTACCATTAGTAGCTGGATTATCATTTGGATTACCAGCTGTAATGAACTCATTTAAAGTTGGAATACCACACGCAACTAAAATGAAAGTTAAAAGATTAGATCAAACATTTAATGCAGAAAAACCACCTAAGCAACCTGGATATGAAGATGGTAAGTTTATTCATCCAGAAGAAAGAATAACTCCTTCAAGTGTAGGTGCTTCAGTTGCTAAAGATGCAAGAGCACAAATGTCTTATCAAGAAGCTAAAGATGCAGAAGAATTTGTTTCTACTATGTTTGGTAAAGTAGGAGAAGAAGGGCCTTGGACTCCTGTATTTAGAACTATGAAAGCTGTATCTAAAGATGCAAGAGTAATGATGGGCGATTTATTAGATACACCTTTATTAAAATTAAAAAATAAAAAATTATATGAATTTACTGCTACACCTCAATCAATTGAATTGTTAAGAAGAAAAGGTGAACGAGGAGTATTACAATCTCAAGTATTATTATATCAAGCATATCAAAGATATTTAAAAAGAATTGGTCAAGAAGTTCCAAGTACTCATTTTGGTTTAATGATGAGAAACAGATGGACTGATGGTAAATTATCTTACAATCAATTTGCTCACGAAATTAGCAAGGCTAGATTAAATGAATTTAGTCACGAGATTCCTGAAGTTGCATTAGGTGCAAGAATAACAGAAAGATTTGTATATAAACCTATTGGAGAAGAAATGGTTCAATTAGGATTGCATACAGAACATTTAACTAGAAGAATTGGTATAGTTGAAGGAATTTTACAGAGTATGAAAAAGAAAGGTACTTCATCTGGATCTTATAAAAAAACAGATGGTACTACAGCTACTTATACTAAAGCTCAATTAGAAGCTAATTTAGCTGAAGCTAAAGAGCTATTAGCTCATAAACAAAAATATGGTGGTTTAAGAAAAAATTATATTAACATTATTTATAATAAACAAATGATAGATAAATTACCTGCTAAGTTTAAAGAAATTGTAGCAGCTGATTTAATTAGACAAGGCAGAACAATTAGTTCAGCAGCATTAAATCAATTAGTTAAAGATCTATCTACTATGATGCCTTTTGTTAGACGAGATTCTATTAAAGGTAATGAAATGGAAATGTTTGTATTTCAAAGACCAAGATTTGCTAGAGCAACACATGTAAGAAATTTAGATCTTACATCTCAAGGTCAAAAAGAATTATTAGAAGCTGGATTTATTATTGGTGATACTAATATATTAATGAAGACTTATTACAGACAAGTATTTCCAGATATATTATTAACTAGAAAATACGGAGATCCTAATGGATTAGGTTATAAATATATTAATGAAGCTGAGTCTATGACAAGTCGAGGATTACTTCAAATAAGAGAAGAATATTCTGCTCGTGTTTTTAATGCTAAAACTAAAAAACAAAAAGATTTTTTAATTAAAGAAAAAAATCAAGTTCTAGAAGATTTAGAATCAGCAATAGAATTAATTAGAGGTACATATGGATTACCTAGTAATCCTCACGCTTGGTATTCAAAAGGTATGAGAACTATGAAGCATTGGAATGCATTAACAATGTTAACTGGTTTTATGGCAGCAGCTCCCGATGTTGCCAGAGTATTAATGACTTCGGGATTACAAAGAGGATTTAAAAGTCAATTCGAAGTTTTTACTAAAGGTTTTAGTAATGGGTTATTTAAGATGGGTAAAAAAGAAGCTCAAAGATGGGCAGAAGCAATTGATATGCTTACAGGTCAAAGAGCTATGTTATTTTCAGATACATCAGATATGTTAGGTATGCCTAATAGAATTGAATCATTTATGGGTAAAGCATCTATGTTTAATTTTATGTATATTAATATGATGTCTAGATGGACAGAATTTACTAAATCATTAGCATCAATAACTATAGGAACTAGAATTATAGAAGACTCTATTGCTTGGGGATCTAAAAAAGGTTTATCAGATAAATGGAAAACAGCATTAGCATCATCAGGTATTGATGAAGCAATGGCTTCAAGAATAGCTAAAGAATTTAATAAACACGGAAAAAAATTTGAACATAATTATATAGCTAATACTCATATGTGGGATGATGTAGCAGCAGCTGACGCTTTTGGTGGAGCTTTAAATAAAGATATTAATATTACAATTGTAACTCCCGGATTAGGAGATACTCCATTATGGATGAGTAAAGAGCTTGGTTCTACAATAGCTCAGTTTAAAAAATTTGCTATGGCATCTACACAAAGAATGTTGTTTAGAGGTATGCAAGAAAGAGATCTAGATTTCTTATTTGGTTCTATGATGTTAATAGGATCAGGTATGATGATTGATGGAGTTTATCATAAAGTTAGATTCCAGAAAGATTATAATAAATTATCAATGCAAACTAAGTTATTAAATGCTTTTGATAGATCTGGATTAGCTGGAATTTATACAGATATTAACAGAGGTATTGAAGCATTAACTGATAATAGAATAGGCATTAGACCTATGCTTGGAGATAGAAAACCCTATGGCACTTCATTAAAATATAAAGGTTCTTTATTAGGGCCAAGTGCTGGTCAATTAATGAATATTATGGATATTGTATATGATGTAGGAGGCAATCAATACGATCACTACACAGCTCGTAATGTGCGTAGATTAGTTCCGTTTCAGAATGTATGGTATCTAGATTGGTTATTTGACGACATCGAAAAAGGACTTAGATAAATTATGGCTATAACAATATCAGATACTACACCTAGAGTGCAATATACTGCAACAGGAGGACAAACTACTTTTGCTGTAAATTTTGAATTTTTTGCTAATGCAGATCTTAAGGTTTATAATGGTAGTACATTATTAACTTATGATGCTTCCCCTTCATCAGCTTCTGAATATTCGGTAACAGGAGCAGGTGTTACTGGAGGAGGATCAATTACATTAGGTGGTGGAGCAACTGTAAATGATAAGATTACAATTTACAGAGATATGGCTATTGCTAGATCTACTGACTTTCCAACATCTGGAGCTTTTCAAGTAGAATCATTAAATGAAGAATTAGATAAACTTGCTGCTATGATACAGCAAGTAGAAACTGATACTAAATATTCTCCAAGATTTTCTACAACAACTACAACAGGATTTAATTTAACTTTTCCTAACTTAGTAGCTAATAAAGTTTTAGCTGCTAATTCAACAGGTACAGCTCTTACAATGGATCAAGAGCTTGGTACATTTAAAGGTAATTGGGCAGCTTCAACAGCTTATGTTGAAAGAGATATAATTAAAGATACTTCAAATAATAATATTTATTTATGTAATAGTGCACACACATCTTCAGGTTCACAACCAATTAGTTCAAATACGCATGTATCAAAATGGGATTTAATTGTAGATGCAGCAGCAGCTGCGACTTCAGCAACTAACGCAGCAGGTTCTGCGACAGCAGCAGCTAATTCTGCAAACGCTGCAGCAGGTTCTGCAACTACTGCTACGAATCAAGCAAACACTGCAACTTCACAAGCAAGTACTGCAACATCACAAGCATCAGCAGCAGCAGCTTCGGCAAATGCAGCAGCGGCTTCAGCAGCTTCAGCAGCTTCTCATTTAGATACTTTTGACGATTTATATTTAGGAGTTAAAAGTTCAGATCCAACAGTTGATAATGATGGTGACGCTTTAACTTCAGGAGATATGTATTATAACAATTCTTCTAATCAATTAAAAATTTACGATGGCTCTGTTTGGAGATTGGCAGCTGTCGATACAACAGCATTTGCACAAGCAGGTTTTGCTATTGCAATGGCGGTGGCATTATAATAAGGAGGACAAATGGCACAAAACTTTAGAAACCAATTAACTCATACTGCAATAGGTACTTCACCTGTAGATATATTAGCACAGGCAGATACATATGATGCAGTAGTTGGTATTCGTTTAGTTAATGTGGCTTCTTCTGCTATTAATGTAGATTGTTATATTGTTAATAGTAGTAATAATACTTACTTAATTAAAAATTGCCCATTACCTGCAGGAAGTTCTATTGAGCTTATTGATGGTGGTGCAAAGGTAATTTTGAAATCAGGTGATAAGATTACTGCTAAAAGTGATACAGCAAGTTCATTAAATACAGTAGTTAGTTTCATTGACAACATTAGTTCATAGGAGGATAAATGGGATATATAGGATCAGCACCAGCAGCTCAAGCATTAACAGGAGCTGACATACAAGACGGATCAATTTTATTAGCTGATATAGCACAATCAGCTAGAGATGATCTTGGTAATACAGATTTATATGGTTTTAAAAAAACTAATGGAACAGGTAATCAATTAGAAGATTTAGTTATGACTTATACTAATGGAGCAGATGATATTAGTACTGCTACAAATGATGGAACACAAACAGATTTATATGATGAAAGTTTTTTTAGTAAAAAAGGATTATCATTTTCAGTTAACTCAGATGGGGAGCTTTTAGTTACAGTATAATGGCATTAACAAGAATAGGAAATCAAGCAATAACTTTAGATGCAAATGAAATACCAAGTCTTCCTGCATCTAAAATAACTTCTGGCACTTTTGACAATGCTAGAATTGCAGAAGCAAGTGTAACTCAACATGTTACAGCAACAGATTTACAACCAGTTAAATCAGATATATCTGCTTTAGCTTTAAGAGAAGCTACTAACGAAAGTTCAGCAGCTTTTAATTTACCAAATCAATTTATAGATACTTTTGCTACAGATGTATTAGGAACAAAGACAAATGTAGCAGTAGATACAGGTGGATATGTTTCATCAATAACTCCTGCAGGATTTGCTAGTAATAGTGCAGCTTTAAAAACTAATTTAAAACACCTTTATACATTTGATAATTCTGTAACAGATATGATGGGTAACCAAAATTTAATTAATTCTCCTGATGGAAGTTCAAATATTACATTTAATTCAAGTACAAAAAAATTAGGTACACATTCAGCATATTTTGATGGTAACCAATATACTGAATTTGGATTTGACAATGGTAGTGGTTCAGCAGGAGTACCTTATTATCACACTAACAATACTAATGGTTCTTTTCCACCTGCAGCTTTATCAATAGCTTATTGGGTTTATTGGACACCTGACAATAGTTCTTGGAATATGATTTTAGATGGGTATAGTCAAAGCACTTCAGCAAAAAGAAATTATATATTTGGAACACAAGATGACTCTACTGATGGAGTACACGACAAATTTGCAGTTTGGGATGGCTTAGATACTAACTGGGGTAATGCTCAAGATGGTGGTAATTCAACAACTTCAGGTACAATATCTCAAAGCACTTGGACACACATAATTCAATCTTTAACTTCAACTAAAAAACAAATATTTATAAATGGTACTTTATCATCTACTACAGGTACTTATGGATTTGGGAGTGATGGAACTGGTACTCATGTTAGAATAGGTGGTAGAAGTGGTAGCTCTAGTTATCAATTTAAGGGTTATTTAGACCAATTTTGCATATGGGATAGAGAAGTAACTCAAACAGATGCTAATAATCTTTACAATTCAGGAAGTGGAAATCTTTTTAGTGCATCTTCAGCAAGTGCAACTGGTACAGCTATTCAAGCAGCTAACACAGTTGGTTCTGCTAAAACAAAAGTTGGTGGAACAATGCTTTACAAAGACAATCAAGGAACTTGTACTCTAGGAACAGATTTAAAAATATATTTTACCTGTGATAATTCAAATTGGACAGAAGCATCAAGCTATACTGCAATTACACCTGTTTATTCTACAGGAATTAAACAAGTAAGATTAGGTGAAACTACTTGTACTTCTGGTACAGATGTAAGATACAAAGCAGTTTGGGCTAATCAATCAGAAGGTTCTAAAGAAACTCAATTACATGGAATAGGAGTTAATTACTAATGCCTTATGTAGGACGACCAATAGATGCAGGAGATTTTAAAGTAATAACTTTAACTGAATCCTTTGATGGAAACAGAGTAGATTTTACAATGTCGGAGTCAGTAGGAACTCCTCATCAATTATTAGTTATATTATCAGGAGTACTACAACATTGGAATGATGCATTTTCTGTAGATGGTACTACGCTTACATTTAGTTCTGCACCTGCAAATGGTGAAACAATTAAAATCTTAAAATTAGGATCTGTATTATCACCTAATGTACCTGCTTCTAATACAGTAGGAGTAGCTCAATTATCTACATCTGGTATTGCTGCTGGAAAAGTATTTAAAGTTAATGATGGTGGAAATGCTTGGGAACTTGGAAATGCAAGTAGTGCTGAGATTTATATATTTAAAAAAAATGGCAATAATCTAAATGTCACTACTACTAATGGAGGACAAGATAATATAACAAATGCTGTATATTCAGCAGCTGATGATAAAATGTTCGCAGCTAGTGGGTTCACTTGGAGCGTTAATGCAAGTGGAAATTTGATAGCAACTGTATAATGTGCGTTTTATTATATATAAACAATAACTAAAAAAGGGGTAAATTACTTATTATGGCCACAATAGATTTAGGAAAAATTAAATTAGTATGGAGAGGTACTTACGCAGGTGGTACAGCTTATACTGTTGATGATGTAGTACAACATACAGACAACGGTTTAACATCTTCGTTTATATGTACAACTAACTCAACAGGAAATGCTCCTTCAACAGGAGGTTCGGTTCACGGCTCTTGGGCTTATTTAGCTAAAGGTGGTACAGCAGGAACAGATGTAGGTACTACTTTAACAACTCAAGGTGATGTTTTATATAGAGATGGTTCTGGTTTGCAAAGATTAGCAAAAGGAACTGCAGGACAAGCATTACTTATGAACACAGCAGCTAATGCTCCTGAATGGGGAACAATGGCTTCTGACTTTGTAAAAATAACTTCTCAAACTTTAGGTTCACAAACTGCAAACTGGAGTTTAGATGGTTATTTTGATAGCACTAAATATAAACATTATAAAATCATTGGACACAATTTTGAAGTATTACATAATGGTGGTTGGATAAGAGCATATTTTAATGTAGGTGGCTCAGCATCACAAGCACAAGATTATTCTTGGACTTTGGCATCATCTTACAGCTCATCTCTTGGCAATCAATCAGAAAATGGTAGAACAAATGGATTTATAATTGTTCAAAACTCTACTACAAGTTATAAAAATGGTTCTTTTGAATTGTTAATGTATGATGTCCATAACGCAAATGTTTGGAAAGCCTTTACTTTACTTTCAACTGGTTGGGATGGAAGTTCAGCTAGACACTCAACAGCTGGAGGTGGACACAGAAACCATACAGATGTTTTAACAGGAATAACATTTACAGATAACAATGGTAATAATATTGCGGGTGGTACTGTAGAAATTTATGGAATTAAAGGATAAGGAGAAAACATGTCAAAAATAACTATACATAGACCAGAAGGAATAGAAGAAAGAGAAATGACACCAGCTGAACAAGCAGAATTTGATAAAGTTCCTGCACAAGGTCAAGCATTTGATGATGCAGTACAAGCTCAAAAAGATTTAAAAGCTAGTGCTAAAGCAAAACTTGTAGCTGGAGAACCTTTAACAGATGAGGAGGCAGACACTATAGTCTTGTAATATTATGGCAACAGTAAATCTAGGAAGAATTAAACCAGTATTTAGAGGAGCATATTCAGGATCAACTGCTTATGTTGTTGATGATATTGTAACTCATGGAAACGAATCTTTTATATGTATTCAAGCTCATGGAGCTGGTACACAAGCAACATCCCAAACATCTTATTGGACTAAACTTGCAGCTAAAGGTACAGATGGTACTGATGTAGGTACTACAATAACTACACAGGGAGATATATTATATCGTGATGGAAGTGGATTACAAAGATTAGCAAAAGGCACAGCAGCACAAGTTCTTAAAATGAACACAGCAGCTAATGCACCAGAATGGGGCAACTTATCTTCTGATTTTGTAAAAATAGATAGTGGTAGTTTTTCAAGTGTGGGTTCTGTAGATTTAGATGGAACTGCAAAATGGGGAACATCAGGTACTTATGCTAGACATTTTATGGTATTTTATAATATGGTTTTTTCTGAAAGCACAGATATTTATGGCAGACAAATTGATAGTGGAACAGTTAATACTGGCGGAAGTGTTTATAGTTCAGCAGTTTCACAAAGAAATTCAGGAAACACATCTAATAGTGCAGGTGCTGTAGATGCAGGTTCAGCTATGAAATTTACTCACGACCAATTAAGAGGAGCAAATAATGGTGCGAACACTCATAGTATGGAATTTACAATTGGTGGTATGCACAAAGTAGGTTCAAGTGGGTCTAGCGACCAATTACAAATTATTTACCACAGTACAGGTTCTAACCAAGATGGTAATGGTAGATTAATATTACACCAAGCAGGGGCTATGACTCCTGGTAGTGATGGTTCTAATACTACTAGAACAGGTCTACGAATTTATTGGAACAATGGTACTGCAAGTGGAAATTATGTAATCTATGGAATGAAAGTATAAGGAGAATAAATATGAAAAAATATGATGGTAAAAATAGTGTTGAAATGACTGCTGAAGAAGAAGCAGTTTTTAACGAATGCTTAGCCGAAGATAAAGTTATGGACAATGCTTTCAAACAAGCACAAGCAGATAAAGAAGCATTAAAAGATAGTGCTAAAGCTAAACTTGTAGCAGGTGAAGCTCTTACACAAGAAGAAGCAGATACAATCGTACTATAAGTGAGTTTTCTATAACTCTTAAACATCCTACTACAATAGGATGAAATTTATTTTAGTTTTACAATTATGTTCAAGTGTGGCTTTAGAATGTATGCCACCTATTAAAGCTAATAATATATTATATGACAGCTGGTATGACTGTGGTAAAGCAGGATATAAAAGTGCGTATAATATTATGGAACAATCTAATAAGA
>MDSY01153482.1_pt1 | contig 21183 bp, 15 predicted proteins | sample 811131 | NCBI WGS metagenome assembly MDSY01 (sample SAMN05326643, study PRJNA326480) | marine metagenome | isolation source: seawater | place: Atlantic Ocean: South West | collected 2010 | reverse complement strand
TAGAGAGTATGACACTTTTTGATGCTGATCAAGATGGAGATTTAGATCTTTATCTTGTTTCTGGAGGAAATCAGTTTGAAGCAGGATCAGAACTCTATAAAGATCGTTTGCTAATTAACGATGGTTATGGAAATTTTGAGCACGATTTAAATCGAATTCCAAAGATAAATGCTAATGGATGTGTCGTAAGACCAATTGATTACGACTTAGATGGTGATATTGACTTGTTTATTGGAGGTCATAATAAACCTGGCGCATATCCTTTGGCGGATAAAAGTTATTTATTAAATAATAATAATGGATATTTTGAAGATTTAACAAATGATGTTTTACCTAATTTAGGTCAGTTTGGTTTGGTTACCGATGCTCAGTGGGCGGATTTGAATAAAGATGGGAGAGAAGATTTAATTTTAGTAGGAGAGTACAGTCCTATAGCTATTTTTATCAATTTAAATAATGGCTTTCAACGTCTAAGTTCTGAGACTTTAGACGAGGCGACGGGCCTGTGGCGTTCTCTAGAAGTTGTTGATTTTGATGATGATGGAGACTTGGATATCCTTCTAGGTAATCTAGGGGAAAACAATATGCTCTTTATTTCTCCTGAATCACCTTTAATAATTTCTACAAGAGATTTAGATAAAAATGGAAGTGTAGATCCACTTATGTTTAATTCTCAACAAAACAAGAATGGTGAATGGGATATGTTTCCTGTCCAATTTTGGGATAATCTAACACAACAAAGCCCATTATTTAGAAAAGAATTTAATTCTTACCATGCTTTTTCAAAAGCCAATATGAATCATTACCAAGAAAAAGGATATTTAATTAAAGATAGTTTGCTGTTAGCAAAACACGATACTTCTAAATGGCTTGAAAATTTAGGTTCAGAGATATTTAAGTTAAATACTCTTCCAGACCCTCTTCAGTTAGGGCCAATAAATGACTTTCTAGTTTTAGAATCAGGTAATGACCATTCAGTTTTTGTTATAGGTAATGACTTTGGCGGACCGCCTTTTGAAGGGAATTTTGATGCTTTTCAGGGAACTATAATAAAGTGGAATTCTATGGGTGATAAAAAAGTAATTGATGCACAAGACTCTGGTTTTAGCGTATTTGGTGATGCTAGAGAAATTAGTAGTATTCTTATGCAAAATGGAAAGACACTAATTCTTGTAACTCAAAACCAAAGTAGATTACTTGCTTTTGAAAAAAAGTAAGTTAAGCAGTTAAAAGAACAGAATCTCTTTGAGAACTTTATTGATCGAAAAGTATTATTTTTACTTTTTCTTATTTTTTATAGTTAAGACTAATATTATTTGTAGCATATTAAATCCAGTTACATAAAAAATGAAATTTCTTAAACTAACTCTTTTTGTTTTTATTCTACTTCAGTTTTCGTGTGCTGAAAATAGTGATTTTGCATATAGAGAAAAATTAAATAATCCTGAATTATTTCAGGAAGTAATGCAAAACCTTACCAATATAGTGGTTAATGATATTTTTTCTCCACCTGTTGCATCTCGTGTATATCTTTATCCTTCAATAGCAGCTTATGAGATCATCTCAAGTCAAAACCCTGAAAAATATTCTAGTCTTGTTGGCCAGGTCAAAGAGCTTAAAGAAATTCCAAAAACAAACAATCCTTATGTTGATGCCAAATTAGCCTCAATATATGCATTTAATAGTGTTGCTAAGACACTCATTTTTTCAGAAAACAAGATGATTTCTTTTGAGAAAAAATTTAATCAAAAGATAAAGAATTTGGGTGTTCCTGAAAAAGTTATGATAGCATCTGAAGCTTATGCGAATAAAGTAGCAGAACAAATTTTGGATTGGTCCAAAAAAGACATGTATAGCCAAACCCGTACTTTTTCTAAATACACTATTATGGAGGAAGATCAATATTGGAAACCTACACCTCCTGATTATATGGATGGAATAGAACCTCATTGGCAAGAAATTAGAACCATGGTGTTAGATTCATCTAATCAGTTTCCACCCAAAGAACCTCTTGTCTTGGATTTAAAAAAAGGGAGTCCTTTCCAAAAACAATTGATGGATATTTTTGAATTACCCAATACATTGACAGAAGAGCAAGTTGATATCGCAAAATTCTGGGATTGCAATCCTTATGTCACTCATCACAAAGGACATTCTATGTTTGCTACAAAAAAGATTACTCCAGGAGGACATTGGATAGGAATTACAGCCATTGCCACTCGCCAAGCAAAAAGTTCCTTTGAAGATACTATCAATGCATATGCTAATATTTCCATTGCACTATTTGATTCATTTATTGGTTGTTGGGATGAAAAATGGAAGACTTTAGTTGTTCGCCCTGAGACCCTGATTAACCAATACTATGATGAAGAATGGTTACCTCTATTACAAACACCACCTTTTCCCGAATACACCAGTGGTCATTCTGTAATTTCACGTGCAGCAGCTATAATTTTAACAGATCTTTTTGGAGAAAATTTTCAATTTGTTGATACATCAGAACTTGCCTATGGACTTCCAGAACGCACTTATAAGTCATTTATTCATGCTTCAGAAGAAGCAGCTTTATCAAGATTTTATGGAGGTATTCATTATATGATGGCGATTACAGAAGGAGTAGATCAGGGTCAAAAAATAGGGGATTATATCGTAAAAAAAATTCAGACTAAGACTAAATAAGAACCCTAAATACCGTATTTATATATTATTATGCAGAAAAAACACCTTAGTTTTTGGCAAATCATGACGATGAACTTCGGGTTTTTTGGAGTTCAATTTAGTTTTGGTTTGCAGCAAAGTAATATGAGTGCTATTTATAAATATTTAGGTGCTGAGGAATCGGAACTACCCTTACTTTGGCTAGCAGGACCAATTACAGGTCTTGTTGTTCAACCAATTATTGGAGCTATTAGTGACGGAACTTGGTCTCCAAAATTTGGAAGAAGAAAGCCTTTCTTTCTTATAGGTGCAGTCATTGCAAGTTTAGCATTAATTGCAATGCCTTATTCTAGTTCAATATGGATGGCTGCAGGATTACTATGGATTTTAGATGCAGCAAACAATATTGCATTAGAACCTTATCGTGCATTTATTTCTGATAAGCTACCTGAAAAACAATATTCTTTTGGATTTTTAGTTCAAAGTTTTTTTACAGGTCTAGGGACGACACTTGCAAATTTTACTCCAGCAATATTAGTTTCTTTTGGGATTTTAGCTCTTACGGATAAAATGGATAATGGCATTCCAGTATCTACTTATTGGGCATTTGCTATAGGAGCAGCAGCCTCGATAATTACAATTCTCATTACTGTTCTCACAACTTCAGAATATCCTCCAACTCAAGAGGAGCTTAATGCCATTAAAAACTCAAAAAAGGGGGAGAACCTAGTTATTAAAATAATCACGGATATTGGAATTGCATTTAAAGAAATGCCATTGGTAATGAAGCAATTAATTCCAGTAATGTTTTTTCCATGGTATGCAATGTTTTGCTATTGGCAATATCTGACTTCAGCACTCTCACTCTCTCTCTATGGTACATTAGATCAAAGCACTAGCTATTTTAATCAGGCTCAACTTTTAACAGGGAATCTTAATGGGACCTATAATATTATTTGTTTTACAATTGCTTTCGCCATGATACCAATAGCTAAAAAGCTTGGTGCTAAAAAATTACATTTTATAAGCCTTGTGATAGGTGGATTTGGCTTGTTGAGTATGCCTTTTTTAAATGATGTTGATGTCTTATTCACTATTCCTTTTGGAAGTGGAATAGAAGTTTCTCAAATCTATCTATTTTCTTTTGGACTAGGAATAACATGGGCATCAATGATAGCGATGCCATATCAGATGTTAGCATCATCTATACCTAATGGAAAAACAGGCATTTATATGGGGATTTTTAATATTTTCATAGTTGTACCAATGATCATTCAGATTTTTTCAGTTCAATATATTGTCTATGACCTTTTAGGTCAAAATCCAATTAATATAATTCGACTTGCTGGAAGTTTTCTTATAATCGGTGGGATTTTCTCTTTATTTGTAAGTCAACCAAAAACAGACTAAATTTAAAAGTTTAAGTAACTATAAAGTTCTAATTAAAATTGAATTATTTCCATGGAAAGTAAGCAGCAGAGAAGAGCAGCACTAGTCTATCACGCAAAACCAAGACCTGGAAAGACTAAAGTAGTTCCAACTAAAAATTACGATACTCAACGAGACTTGGCCTTAGCTTATTCGCCAGGTGTTGCTATACCTTGTTTAGAAATAGAAAAAAATCTCTCGGATGTATATAAGTACACCAATAAGGGTAATTTAGTTGCAGTCATTTCAAATGGAACAGCAGTTTTAGGTTTGGGAGATATAGGGCCCAATGCTTCTAAACCTGTTATGGAAGGAAAAGCACTGCTTTTTAAAATATTCGCAGGAATTGATGTTTTTGATATAGAGGTAGATGCTAAGGATCCAGAAAAATTTATTGAAGCTGTGAAAGCTATTGCTCCAACTTTTGGAGGAATAAACCTGGAGGACATAAAGTCTCCTGAGGCCTTTGAAATTGAACGTCGATTAAAAGAAGAGTTGGATATACCTGTTATGCATGATGACCAGCATGGAACAGCTATAATCTCAGCTGCAGCGTTAATTAACGCAATTGAATTGGCAAATAAAAAGATTGAAGATGTAAAAATTGTAGTTTCAGGTGCAGGTGCAGCTGCTATTTCTTGTACTAAATTATATTTAGCTTTTGGTGCTCAAATTGATAATATTGTAATGTTAGATAGTAAAGGTGTTATTCAAAAATCCCGTGATAATTTAACACCAGAAAAGTCACAATTTGCTACTGATCGAAAAATTAATAATCTAGAAGAGGCATTAATAAATGCAGATGTGTTTATAGGTTTATCCCAACCTAATATCTTAACTGCTGGTATGTTGCAAAAAATGGCACTTAACCCAATTGTTTTTGCCATGGCAAACCCAAATCCTGAAATTGATTATGAAGAAGCTTGTAAAGCTAGAAAAGATATAATCATGGCTACTGGACGTTCTGATCATCCAAATCAGGTAAATAATGTTTTAGGTTTTCCTTTTATCTTTAGAGGAGCATTAGACGTTCGAGCAACAAGTATTAATGAAGCTATGAAAATGGCAGCAGTAAAAGCTTTAGCTGATTTAGCAAAGGAACCTGTTCCAGAACAGGTTAATGTTGTTTATGATAAGACTCGTTTAAGTTTTGGAAAAGACTATATCATCCCTAAGCCTTTTGATCCTCGTTTAATAACAACAGTTCCTCCTGCAGTAGCACAAGCAGCGATAGATTCCGGCGTTGCAACAGAACCAATAGAGGACTGGGACCGCTACAGAGAAACTCTTGAAAAAAGATTAGGGAATACTCAAAAAATGATTCGTCAACTCCATGATCGAGCTAAAGCATCTCCAAAGCGACTTGTTTTCGCCGAAGCAGATCAAATGGATGTGCTTAAAGCTGCACAAATAGTTCTTGAAGAAGGCATTGCTCATCCTATTTTATTGGGGGACAAAGTAATTATAGAAGATTTAAGAAAATTAATCGAGTTTGATGCCTCTGTTGAAATTATAGACCCTAAAGATCAAAGTCAAGAAGAAACCCGAAAAAAGTACGCAGAACTATTCTGGGATGCACAAAATAGGAAAGGGTATACTATGTACGATGCAAAGCGTTTGATGCGGGAGCGTAATTATTTTGCTTCTATGATGATAACAAATGGTGATGCCGATGCTATGATTTCTGGTTACTCAAGGAATTATCGATCTGTAGTAAAACCCATTTTAGAAACCACAGCAAAAGCCAAAGGTGTTAGTCGAGTTGCTGCAACCAATTTAATGTTGACTAAGTCAGGCCCTTTATTTTTGTCAGACACTACAATTAATGTTGAGCCTTCGGCTAAGGAATTAGCAAAGATTGCACAAATGTCTGGACAAATGGCAAAAATTTTTGGTCTTGAGCCGGTAATCGCTATGCTCTCTTTTTCAAATTTTGGATCTTCTCGTTTTCCTCAAGCTCAAAAAGTAACTAAAGCTGTTTCAATACTTCACAGAAGTAACCCTGATTTGGTTGTTGATGGACCCATACAATCAGATTTTGCATTAAACAAAGAACTTTTACAAAATGGATTTCCATTTTCAGGTCTTAGTAATAAAAAAGTAAATGTGTTAGTTTTTCCAAATTTAGACGCGGCTAATATTACCTATAAATTGATGAAAGAATTGAATGAGGCTCTTTCGATAGGTCCAATTTTAATGGGTTTAAGCGAGCCTATTCATATTTTACAGCTTGGTGCATCAGTGGCTGAAATTGTAAATATGTCCGCTGTTGCAGTAGTTGACGCTCAGACTAAAAACAAATAAATGATTACACAAATTATAGGTCGGTTAGTTGAAAAAAATCCTACACAAGTTGTTGTAGATTGTAATGGCGTTGGATATGCTATCAATATTTCATTAAATACCTTTTCTCAAATAGGAGAAGAGGAAAAGATAAAACTATATACACATCTTCAGGTTCGAGAGGATGCTCATACTTTATTTGGTTTTCACACCCCAATTGAGCGTTCAGTTTTCTTACTTTTAATATCAGTTTCAGGTATTGGAGCTAGTATTGCTAGAACTATGCTATCCTCATTAGAACCCCAGCAAATTCAGCGTGCAATAATTTCAGAAGATCTTAATACTATAAAATCGGTCAAAGGAATAGGATTAAAAACTGCACAGCGTGTTTTAATAGAACTTAAAGACAAAATGATGAATCTTTTTGATGGAGAAGAAATTCAGATTTTTGGAAACAATACAATCAAAGATGAAGCGTTATCAGCATTAGAGGTTCTTGGTTATTCTAGGAAGCAGTCTGAACGCATATTAGATAGTATTATTCAAAGTGCTCCAGACAGTTCCGTAGAAGGGCTAATAAAGGAGGCTCTGAATAAATTATAACTTTTTGATTGAAACATCTCGATATGTAGTTTTTAGACTATCTCAAAACTTCATCCTTTCACTGACTTGGATGCTATTTTCTTTTGGAAGTATTTTAGCTCAAGAAGATTCTGAAATTGGAACAATAAGACCACCTGTTTCAGCAAGTATTGAACGCCTTTATACTTACGATCCAATTATGGATCGTTATATTTTTACAGAAGAAATTGGAGGCTATCCTATCAGTGTTCCTATGGTTCTTACCGTCAAACAATATGAATCTCTTGTACTTAAGGAGCAAATGCAGGAGTATTTTCAACAAAAAGCACAAGCTTTGAGCGGTTATGGCAATAACGTTGAAGATGCACAAAAAAACTTACTACCTGAACTTTACGTTAATAATAAATTTTTTAAAAATATTTTCGGAAGTAATGCTATCGATATTTCTCCTCAAGGGTCTATAGGTATTGATTTAGGATATAGGTATCAAAGAAATGATAATCCTATTGCGTCAGTTATTAATCGAAGGTCTCCAGGTTTTGATTTTGATCAAAGAATTAGCCTGAGTCTACTAGGAAAGATAGGGGAGAGACTCCAAATTACTGCAAATTATGATACTGAATCTACTTTTGATTTTCAAAACCTAGTCAAAATTCAATTTAACCCTCCTAACTTAAAACAACTCCCTAGTATTATTCCTGGAAAATTAGGTTCTAATATTAATCGATTACAACAAGGAGTTGAACAAGTTCAAAGTAAAGTTAATCAGGTCAAAGAAAAAGTAGACGAAGTAAAGGGTAAAATTAATCAAGCAAAAAACACTCTAAACGAGGCTCGTCAAAAAATAGAAAGTTTAAAAGAGAATATCAATCAACTTCCAAATAGTACTGAACAAGTTGGTAATCGTGTGGCTGATTATCTTAAAGGTAAAGTTACAGAGGATGCAATACTTCAAAATATTGATATTGGTAATATTAGCATGCCTATTAATAGTAACTTGATTCAAGGAGCTCAAAGCTTATTTGGAGTTCGTGCGGACTTAAAATTTGGAAATACAACTATTTCTGGAGTATTTTCAGAACAACGTTCCCAATCTCAAAACATAACATCTCAGGGAGGAGGGAAACTCCAAGAGTTTAGTCTTTTCGCTTTAGATTATGAAGAAGATAGGCACTATTTTATCAGTCAATATTTTAGAGATAATTACGATACTTTTTTAGAAAATTACCCATATATAAATTCTCCAGTTCAAATTAACCGAATAGAGGTTTGGGTTACTAACCGTGGTTATCAAACACAAAACGTTAGAAATATTATTGCTCTTCAGGATTTAGGAGAGTCAAATCCTAATAATTCAAAACTAGATGATTCAGTTTCAGATTTTTTTTTCACAACTAATCCTAAAGATCCACCTAGTAATAATGCCAACAAACTTGACCCTGATGAGATAGGCTTTCGAGGAGTTTTAAATGAAAACGTTCGAGATATAGCAACAGTGAATAATGGATTTAATAATGTGAGAGTGAGTGAAGGTCGTGATTATGCTGTTTTAGAAAGTGCGCGAAAACTGAATTCTAAAGAATTTACTTTTCATCCTCAACTTGGCTATATATCCTTAAATCAGCGTTTAAGTAATGATGAAATACTAGGTGTTGCTTTTCAATACACTTATCTTGGAAAGGTCTACAGGGTTGGTGAATTTGCAAATGGAGATATTCCTGGCACATCAATCATTCAACAAAATCAAATACCAGGACAAACACAAGTCCCGCAACAACAAATCCAAACTAATAATTTAATCGTTAAGATGCTCAAAAGTAGTTTGACTGATGTCCGTCAACCTGTTTGGGACTTAATGATGAAAAATATTTACAATACTGGTGCATTTCAGCTCTCGGAAGATGATTTTCGATTAAATATTTTATATACAGATCCCTCACCTATCAATTATTTAACTCCAATTGATCCCTCTATTTGGCCTGATAATCTAGATGACGAAATACTTCTCAATACCATGGAATTAGATCGGTTAAATGCATATCAAGATCTAGTTCCTAAAGGAGATGGCTTTTTTGATTATCTGCCTGGAATTACTGTAGACCCCAGATATGGGCGAATCATTTTTCCTAAAGTTGAACCTTTTGGGGAGTTTTTATTTGACTTGTTAGATAATCCTGAATCAGTGAAGGAAGATTATGCTATTGATAATAGTTTTAATAAGAATCAGGATCGATATGTTTTTAAAGAAATGTACGCTTTGACAAAAGCTGCTGCCCTAGAGTACACGGAGAAAAATAAATTTCAATTAAAAGGCCGCTATAAGTCAGAAGGAGGAGACGGCATAAATATAGGTGCTTTTAATGTGCCTAGAGGATCTGTTAGGGTAACCGCTGGTGGACGTTTACTTCAAGAAGGGCTGGATTATACTGTGAATTATGAAATTGGAAGAGTTAAAATATTGGATGAAGGGCTTAAAGCTTCAAACATACCAATTGATATTTCAGTAGAAAATAATTCTTTTTTCAATCAACAAAATAAACGTTTTTCAGGATTTAATATTAATCATAGAATTAATGATAAGTTTTATGTAGGGGGTACTTTGATTAATTTAAGTGAAAACCCATTGACACAGAAAGCAAATTATGGGACCGAACCTGTAAACAATACAATGATGGGTTTTAACACAAATTTCTCTAGCGAATTACCATTTTTGACTCGCATTTTAAATAAGTGGCCTACTATAAAAACCAATATGCCTTCACAAATCTCCTTTAGAGGTGAGGTAGCTAATTTAGCTGCTAACGATCCAAAAAATACTCAGCTTAATGATGAAACTAATGTTTATATAGATGATTTTGAAGGAGCTCAAACCAATATTGATATAAAAGGATTTACTGCTTGGAATCTGTCAAGTGTTCCCGTAAAAGGTGTACCTGGGGCAAATTCTGAGGGACTTGCAAATGGCTTCTCCCGTTCAAAATTAGCTTGGTATTCTATTGATCAAGTGTTTTATTCAAGACAACCAAATGGGATTAATAATGATGATGTTTCTAGTAATGAGACCCGAAGTATATTTATAGAAGAGCTTTTTCCAGAGCAAGATTTGGTTCAAGGCATGATAAGAAGACTTCCTACCTTGGATTTGGCATATTACCCTAAGGAGCGAGGACCCTACAACAATGCACCTGAAAATCAATTTAAAGCAGATCCAAAAATGAATTGGGCTGGAATCACAAGAGCTTTAAATGCTACAAATTTTGAGCAATCTAATGTAGAGTTTGTTGAGTTTTGGTTGCTAGATACTTTTTCAGATAAAATATCTTCAAAAGATAACTTAGGTGAACTAGTTTTTCATTTAGGAAATATTTCTGAAGATATTTTAAAAGATGGGCGAAAGCAATTTGAAAATGGACTTCCAAGTGCAAGTGAACTCAACCCAACCTATGAAACACCCTGGGGTAAAGTCCCCGCTACCCAATCATTGGTTTATGCTTTTAACACCAATACTGAAGATCGGAAACTTCAAGATGTTGGTTTAGATGGTCTAAATGATGAGGAAGAAGCGGCCATCTATACAAATGGACCGTCTAATGACCCTGCAGGAGATAATTATCAATATTATCTCCAGGCAGAAGGAGGAATATTAGATCGCTATAAAAACTATAATGGGTTTGAAAACAATACTCCTGTTGAGTTTAGTGATGATGATCGTGGGAACACAACAGAGCCTGATACAGAGGATATAAATAGAGATCAAAGTATGAATACAATCGATAGTTATTTTGAATATCGTGTTCCTATTTTCAAAACTATGCAGGTGGGGAATCATCCATTTATAACTGATGTACGAGATAATATTCAAGTAAATACTCCCAATGGAGATGAATATACCACACGCTGGATTCAATTTAAAATACCAATTCAAAAATCTTATTATGAAAACACCTCTTTTAATACTTATTTTGATGCCATAAATGAAATTAATGACTTGCGATCTATTCGGTTTATGAGAATGCTTTTAAGCGGTTTTGAGGAAGAAGTAGTTTTACGTTTTGGAACTTTGGATTTAGTTCGAGGTGACTGGAGAAGGTATAATAAGCCACTAAATGAAGACGTTTTGTCAAATGCTAACACCACTTTAGATATTAGTACGGTTAATATTTTAGAAAATGAAAATCGAATTCCTATAAACTATGTACTACCTCCAGATATTCAGAGAGAACAAATAAATAACAACAATACCATTATTCGTCAAAACGAACAATCCCTTGCATTCCGAATTTGTGACTTAAAGCCAATGGATTCTAGAGGAATTTACAAAGGAGTAGATTTAGATATGCGACAATACAGTAAACTTAGAATGTTTATTCATGCCGAGTCTTTACCTGGAAATGATCCTCTTCCAGGCTCAGATTCTGAAGATGAGTATGATAGGCGTATGACTGCATTTATTAGATTAGGAACTGATTATAAGGATAATTTCTATCAAATTGAAATTCCCTTAAAACCATCATCATATACTGAAAATATTTCAAATCGTTTATCAGCGGAGGAGGTATGGATTCCTGATTCAAATTCTTTGGAAATACCAATAGACTTACTGTCTAAGCTCAAAGCAAAAGCCCTACAACAGCTCGGATTAGGAGAAACTCTTTACTTCGACGAGGAACTAAATCCAATTCAAGAGTTTACTCCTACAAGTAGTTTGCCCGGTATAAAAAAATACAAATTGGCGATTCATGGAAACCCTTCTTTGGGATCTATTAGAACTCTTATGATTGGCCTTAAAAATCCTTCAACTCAATTGGGAGATAACCTTTGCGGGGAGGTTTGGTTTAATGAATTGCGGATATCAGGTATTGATACTCAAGGTGGTTGGGCAGCAATTGGCGCACTAGATGCAAATCTTGCTGACTTTGCTACTTTCTCCGCAAGTGGTCGCTATTCTTCAATTGGTTTTGGAAGTATAGACCAAACCCCAAATCAAAGAATGCGAGAAGAATTACTTCAGTATGATTTTATTTCTAATATTAATATTGGCCAATTAGCACCGTCTAATTGGGGACTTCAAATCCCTTTAAGTTTTGCCAATGGTGAAACTCTAATTACTCCAGAATATGATCCTTTTTATCAGGACTTAAAATTAAATGATCGCCTAGATACCACCGAAAGAATTAGTCAGAGTGATTCTATTCGTAATCAGGCTATTGATTATACAAAACGAAAAAGTATTAGTTTAATAGGAGTTAGAAAAAATAGTAATGGGAAAGGAAAAAATCGTTTTTATAAACCAGAAAATTTTGATTTTTCATATGCATATAACGAATTAGAACATCGTGACTATGAGGTCGAAAAACAAGAGGAAATAAATTTAATATTGGGAGCAAATTATGGCTATTCCTTTAATTCAAAACCCATAGAGCCATTTAAAAAAGTAAAGTACTTTAATAGAAAAAAATATTGGAAGTGGTTGCAACAATTGAATTTCAATTTACTTCCAAGCTCTCTTCAAGCGTCCACAAATATCAATAGAATACTTAATAATCAAAAGTTTCGACAAGTTTACCTTGAAGGCACAGACGCTTCTCTTCAAAGAAGTTTGCCTAATCTTCAACAGCGTAACTTCTTATTTGACTATAATTATGCTTTGAGTCATAACCTTACACGTTCACTTCGATTTAATTTTAGTGCAGCTACTAGTAGTATTATTAGACAAAATACAGATATTAATTCAATCGATTTACAAACTTTCGACAATCAGCGTATTTTATGGCAAGACATAATAAATACTGGTGAGCCAAACTCACATTTTCAGTCTCTGGCTCTTAATTATAAGCTTCCCTTTCAGTACATTCCATTTTTAAGTTTTATCGATGCAACTTATAATTATACAGGAAATTTTAATTGGCAAAGAGGTTCAGAGGCATTGGCAGGTGTAACTAGTGATGAGGGCATACCTCTTGGCTTGGTTAACACCATTCAGAATAACAATACAAAAACAATTACTGGAGCTGTCTCTTTTTCAAAACTCTATTCAGCACTTGGATTACAACCAAAAAAGAGTCGATTTCAGTCCGGAGTTAAAGCCGTACAAATTAAAGATTCAACGAAAAAGAAGAATACTATTTTAAAAAAGGGTTTAACTAAAATTGTTGATATTTTAACAGCTATCAAACGAGTTCAAGCTAGCTATAATGAAAATAATGGGAGTGTACTTCCAGGATATTTACCTTCAGTAGGTTTTGCAGGTGGTCTAAAACCCAGTATTGGCTATACATTAGGAAGTCAAGCTGATATTAGATATGAAACAGCTAGACAAGGATGGCTTACTGAATTCCCTAATTTCAATCAATTATACACTCAACTCAAATCTAGTAAGTTTAAAATTTCTGCTCAAGTCGTCCCTTTAAAAGGGTTATTAATTGATTTTAATGCAGATAGAGATTTTACAGAAAATCAATTAGAAAATTTTAAGGTTGAAGATCAAGTTTATCTTCCTCAAAATACTAGTATTTTGGGAAACTTTGGGATGTCTACCGTTCTTTTGAAAACAGCATTTAATCAATCTAAAAGTTCCGTAAGTACAAATTTTAACAAGTTTAGAGAGTTTAGAAGTATAATTGCAAATCGTCTAGTAGAAAGTACTGTTTTTTCAGGTTTAGGAGATGATAAAGAAGGCTATCCTTTGGGTTTTGGGAAAAATCAACAATCAGTTTTACTTCATTCTTTTGTTGCAGCTTATTCTGGATCAGATCCAAGTCGAATACAACTGAATCCAATAAAAAATACTCCTTTACCTAATTGGAATTTGAAGTTTACAGGGCTAACAGAAATAAAGTCTATTTCAAGGATTTTTAATCGACTCTCGTTAAATCATGCTTACAGAGCAAGTTATACTTTAACTAATTTCCAATCAAACTTTGACTATGATCCTAACATACCGAATCAAACTGACAAGTCAGGAAATTTTATTCCACAACGATTGTATTCCAATATAAATTTAGTAGAGCAGTTTAACCCACTTGTAAAATTGGATATGGAGTTTATAAATTCATTAAAGATTTTAGCTGAGTTAAGAAAAGAACGTGCAATTTCATTGAGCTTAGATAATAACTTAATTACTGAGACTAGTGGAGATGAATATATAATTGGAATTGGTTATCGCGTTAAAGATGTACGTTTTAAAACTAGTATTGGGGGTAGAAAAGTAGTTTTAAAAGGTGATTTAAATATTAAGGCAGATGTCTCTTATAGAGATAATATTACAGTCTTAAGGAATCTTGAATACGACAATAATCAAGTTACTGCCGGTCAGCGTCTTATGGCTATTAAAGTTACTGCAGATTATGCCTTGACAAAAAATTTAACTGCACTTTTCTTTTATGATCACAACTTTTCTGAGTTTGCAATTTCTACCGCTTTTCCGCAAACAAGCATTAGATCAGGATTTACCATTCGGTATAATTTTGGAAATTAAAAAGTCTTTTTTTGCTAATGGAATTCTATTACATTTGTTTTCTTAAAAAAACATTTAAATGAATGTACCGGAAGATTTAAAATACACGAAAGATCATGAATGGGTTCGAATTGATGGCGATATAGCTACAATCGGTATCACTGATTTTGCCCAAGGCGAATTAGGTGATATTGTTTATGTTGAAATCGAAACTCTCAATCAAGCCCTTGAAGCAGAAACTGTATTTGGTTCTGTTGAAGCAGTTAAGACTGTCTCAGATCTTTTTATGCCAATCTCAGGAGAGATCATTGAAATCAATGAAGCAATAGAAGATTCTCCAGAAACCGTAAATGAGGATCCTTATGGGGACGGATGGATGGTAAGGATACAATATTCGGATATGTTACAACTCGAAGGACTAATAGATGCGAAAGCTTATAAAGCAATTATTGCTGGAGAATAAGTTGCTCAAAATAATTGCTATACTTGCAACTTTAATTGTTATTTATTTATCGCTTAAACCCCCCGAATCAGACATTGAACCCTGGAGTTTTTTTATTATTAGAGGAGATTTACTCCTTCATTTTATTTGTTACTTTGGACTTACTATTCTTTACTATCTTGCTTTATTCAGTTATAATAAAGTTATTAAAAAAGCATTTGTTTTGTCCTTATTGGTGGGTTTCATACTTGAGGTTTTACAACTTATACCCACATTTCAACGCTTTTTTGATATACAAGATCTAATTGCTAATTTTTTTGGTTCTACTGTAGGGATTTTCTTAATTAAGCTTTTATTTTCTGATTCTATCAAAGATTAAGTTGTTTTAACAAGATTTTTTTTTAGTTTAGCTATCTAAAATTTGTTTGATCATGCAGCCTAAGAAAAGCGAAAAAGTGGATTTAACTAAAAACAGCAGCCTTTATTTTGTTGTAGGGTTGTCGGTTGTTTTGTTTATTTCATGGCAAGCAATTGAGTGGAAAACATATAAAAGAACCTACGATTATGAGGCCCTTAATGTTGATGATGATGATGATGAAGAAATCCCTATTACAGAACAAATAAAAGTCCCACCACCACCACCACCTCCACCACCACCTGCTCCAGAAATAATAGAAATTGTAGAAGATGAAGAGGAAGTTGAAGAAACAGTTATTGAATCTACTGAAACCGATGAAGAAGAAATTGTTGAAATTGTCGAGGTTGAGGAGGAAGAACTTGATATCGACGTCCCGTTTGCAGTAATTGAGGATGTTCCAATCTTTCCTGGTTGTGAAAGAGTAAGAAAGTCAGAACGTAGAGATTGTTTTCAAGAAAAAATGAACAAACACATTCGTAAAAACTTTCGGTACCCCGAAATTGCACAGGAAATGGGGATCCAGGGTCGTGTTTATGTAAATTTTATAATAGCAAAAGATGGTAAAATAACTAATATTCGCATGCGTGGACCAGATAAAAATCTTGAGAATGAAGCTCAACGTATTATTTCAAGACTCCCAAGTATGACTCCTGGTAAGCAGAGAGGGCGACCAGTTCGTGTTCCATTTAGTATTCCGATTACATTTAGGTTGCAATAAATATTAAATATATTATTTGACCCAGCCTTAGCTAGGTTTATATTTTAATTATTCTCCAATTTTCTTTTCACTTAGTTTATAATAGAAAAAGATTTTTCATCTAAAAACACAAATATATTGTACAAATATTTTTTCTCACTTATCTTTACAATTGAATGATGTGGAGCGATGAAGGCAAATAAAACAATTGAAATTACAGGTACTCAACAAACTTTAAATGACCTAGCTCAGCTTACTAAATTCAGGCTTTCTATCTCAGTTGTAATTTCTTCACTTGCTGGCTATTTTTTGGCAATAGATCAAGTAGACTATTTTACATTATTTTTACTTATCCTTGGGGGGTATTGTATGGTAGGCGCATCTAATGCTTTCAATCAAGTTTTTGAAATTGATTTGGATAAGCTTATGCTTAGAACTCAGAATAGACCCCTCCCTGATGGAAGAATGAACTCCAAATCGGCATTATTTATTGGAGTTGCTTTAACCTTAATTGGAGTAGCGGCTCTATATATTATCAATTTAAAAACTGCATTTTTTGCAAGCATATCTATTTTTTTATATGCTTGTCTTTATACTCCTCTGAAACAGAAAACTCCACTATCTGTATTTATAGGTGCTTTTCCAGGAGCAATTCCTTTTATGCTTGGCTGGGTTGCAGCTACCAATGAATTCGGAATAGAGCCTGGTGTTCTATTTATGCTTCAGTTCTTTTGGCAATTTCCTCATTTTTGGGCAATCGGTTGGTTAATGCATGAACAGTACAAAAGTGCTGGATTTAAAATGTTACCATCTGGAGCTAGAGATCAAAATACGGCTTTTCAAATTGTATTTTATACTCTCTGGACGGTTGTGATTTCTTTGATACCAGCCTTAAAATATACTGGAGCTCTATACCTTACTCCAAACGGAGCTATTTTAGTATTGCTTTTAGGAGGAATGTTTTTGTTTTATGCAGTTAAATTAATGGTTTCTAAAACAGATAAGGCTGCACGAATGTTGATAAGGGCAAGTATAGTATATATCACGGGGATACAACTCGTTTACGTAATTGATAAATTTTTAATACAATGAATACAAATGATTCTATAATTACTAAAACAAATCGAGCAAAAAAAATGATGCTTTGGTTTGGTATGATCAGTATGAGTATGACTTTTGCAGGCCTTACTAGCGCCTATGTTGTAAGTAGTTCTCGCACAGATTGGATTCAGCAAATAGAACTCCCCTTTGCTTTTACTCTAAGCACTTTAATAATTATATTAAGTAGTGGAACTTTTTATGGTGCATTGAAAATGATACAATCTGATAATATAAAAGCTGCTCAAGTTTTGTTGCTAACTACCTTAGCTTTAGCAATAGCATTTATTTCATTTCAGTTTCAAGGTTTTAATGCGATTATTGCTAAGGGCTACTACTTTACAGGGCCTGAGAGTTCAATTACAACCTCATACTTATATGTATTGGTTTTGTTACACCTGGCTCATCTTACTGCAGGTTTAGTAATTGTATTAAATGTTTTTTTTAAGACTCTAAAAGGAAAGTATGATCAAGAGAATACTCTAGGATTTGAACTAGCATTAACATTTTGGCATTTTCTTGACATTCTATGGGTATATTTATTTTTATTCGTTTCATTCTACGGTTAAAAATTAATAAATTTGTATCAAAATTAATATGATATTATGGAGGTAGCGCCTAATGCGTCTTTAGATGAAAGTCAAGTTTGGGGTGGTGGTAATAAGCCATTCAATGCTAGTTATGGAAAAATGATGATGTGGTTTTTTATCGTTTCAGATGCATTGACTTTTACTGGATTTCTTGTCTCTTATGGTTTTTCAAGATTTAAGAATATTAATTCTTGGCCTATCGCTGATGAAGTATTTACCCACTTTCCCTTTTTACATGGTATTGACGCTCCGATGTACTATGTGGCTTTAATGACATTTGTATTAATATTTTCATCGGTTACAATGGTTTTAGCTGTAGATGCAGGACATCACATGAACAAAGCTAAAGTGACTTTTTATATGTTACTTACAATTATTGGAGGTGCAATTTTTGTTGGATCCCAAGCTTGGGAATGGAAAAATTTCATCAAAGGAGAATATGGTGCTTTGGAAACTAGAGGTGGACAAATCCTCCAATTCGTAAATGCTGAAACTGGAAAACGTGCAGCTATTCAGGAGTTTTCTCTCGGAATAGATTCTGAACGTTCAACTCATCAATCTTATAACGGTATCTGGTATAAAGGTGAAACTACACTTCCTAATGTATCTGTAGCAGAAGTAAAAAAGGGATTTTTAGCAGATCAAAGTCTTGTCATAAGAACAGAACAAATTACAGAAAATGGGCAAAAAACAGTTTTATCACGTGATGAATCTATAGTAAAAATTGATGAAGCTATTGATGTAATTGAAGGTGCAAATTTGATCCATAATGAATATGGTAACCGTCTATTTGCTGATTTCTTTTTCTTTATAACAGGTTTTCATGGTTTCCACGTACTTTCAGGTGTAGTTATTAATATAATAATTTTCTTCAATGTAATTCTAGGAACATATGAACGAAGAGGACATTATGAAATGGTAGAAAAAGTAGGGCTTTATTGGCATTTTGTCGATTTAGTTTGGGTATTTGTGTTTACATTTTTCTATCTAGTTTAACAAAAATAAATAAAATTAATATGGCAGTAGAAGGACACAAATTAGCCATTTTTAGAGGACTATTAAAATTCAAATCAAATCAACAAAAAATTTGGGGTGTTTTGATATTCTTATCAATAGTCACTACTATAGAAGTTGCCCTAGGTATCATAAAACCTGAAATATTAATGGGAAGCTTTTTAAGGATGAAGTTCTTAAATTGGATTTTTATCATCTTAACTATTGTAAAAGCATACTATATTGCTTGGGATTTTATGCACATTCGTGATGAACGAAGTGGTTTGAAGAATGCAATAGTTTTACCTCTGGTAATTTTAATTCCATATTTAGCCTTTATTCTTCTTTTGGAAGCAGATTATATTTTTGATGTAATGGATATGGGTTTTGTTGCTTGGAATTTCTAGTGTAAATAATTAATTCAAAGAGGTCATTTAATTCCTATTTTTATCATGAAAAAAAACGATATATACAAAAAGTTAGTTTTAGGACTTTTATTTATATTTCCACTTTTAGTGTATCTCTTTTTTGCCTCGGGTAAAAATAATTTTGCTAAACTTCCAATCCTTACTAAAGGAGTTAAAGAGATTTCAATAAAAAATCAAACAACAAAATTAAAAAACAGCATTACTATTTTAGGATATTGGGGTGGTAGTTTAGAAAATAAAAAAGCTGAAGCTTTAAACTTAAATGAAAAAATTTATAAACGATTTTATCAATTCGCAGATTTCCAATTTGTTTTTTTAGTTGACTCCAGCAAAATAAAGCAAGTGGATGTTTTAAAAAACTCATTAAAACAAGGAGCTGGGACTGACCTTTCTCGATGGAATTTTATCCCTGTCAATAGTGACTATATAAAAACACATTTCTCCTCATTAAAAACACCTTTATTATTAGAAGAAGATTATAGCTCTCCTTTTGTATTCATCATAGATAAAGACCTTAGCCTAAGGGGTAGGAATGATGATGAGGACACGGGAACTCTTTATGGATTTGATGCGCGCTCTGTAGCTCAGATTAATAAAAAAATGATTGATGATGTTAAAGTGATTTTAGCCGAGTATCGTTTAGCCCTAAAAATTTATAATACTAAAAGAGTTAAATAGGTTATGTCAAAGTTAAAATATGTCGGTCTTTTTCTTGTAATTCTAATTTTTGGAATTCTTTTTATACCAAAGATTTTATTTAGAATTACTAACCAAACGATTGTTGAAAGTAATCGATCACAATCCGCTGAGCCTTTGCAGAGTATTATTTTAAATGGAGAAGCTAAAAAAGTTCCTGATTTTACATTTTTTAATCAAGACAGCCTTTTGATTTCTAATGAAGATTTTTCTAACAAAGTTTATGTTGCTGAATTTTTCTTTACTTCTTGCCCAAGTATATGCCCAATTATGAATAAAAATATGAAACGAATTGAGGATCGTTTTGGATCTCGTTTAGATTTTGGAATTGCTTCTTTTTCTATTGATCCCGACAACGATACCCCTTCAGTTTTAAAGGCTTATGCTGAGTCATATGATGTTTTTTCTCAAAATTGGCATTTTTTAACAGGTGGAAAAGACATGATCTATAATCTAGCAAACAATGGGTTTAATATCTTTGCATCTGTCAATCCAAGAGTTGCTGGTGGCTTTGAACATCAGGGATATTTTGCTCTCATTGATAAAAATGGTTTCATACGCTCACGTTCAGATCAGTTTGGTAATCCAATTGTCTATTACATGGGATTGGATATGGAAAATGTTGAAATTCAAGAAGTTGATATGCTAATGGAGGATATAGATAAACTTTTGAAAGAATAAGTAATGGAAAAATTTGAAAATAAAGGGATTGGTAAATATAAAATATGGGTTTGGTTACTTTCTGTTGTCATTCCGTTAGTTGTTGCTACACTTTTTTTGATTAGAATCCCCAATGTTGATTCTTTAACTTTTTTACCTCCAATATATGCGTTAATTAACGCCACTACAGCTATAGTATTAACTCTTGCATACTTTGCAATAAAAAGAAAAAATATAGCTCTTCATGAACGTTTAATGAAAGTTGCAATAGGGTTATCTGTGATTTTTTTGGTCATGTATGTTGCTTATCACATGACCTCTGATCCAACACCTTACCGAGGGAGTGGGGTTTTAAGACCTACATATTATGTTATCCTTATATCACATATTCTATTGTCTATTGGGATAATTCCTTTGGTACTTGTAACATATGTTCGGGCAATCTCTAGATTATTTTTAGAACATAAAAAAATAGCTCGCTACACTTTTCCGATTTGGATGTATATAGCGGTAACGGGTGTAATAATTTACTTAATGATATCACCATATTATGTCTAAAAAAAGAGCCTTATTTATTTATTTATTTATTTTATGCATAATTGGAATTGAGGAGACCTACGGTCAATGCTCAATGTGCCGAGCTGTACTTCAGTCTGAAGAGGGCCAAGCTACTGCTAAAGGAATTAATAATGGAATTTTATATTTAATGGCTATCCCTTATCTTTTAGTAGGGATTGTGGGGTGGAAAGTCTTT
>MDSY01033862.1_pt1 | contig 21186 bp, 18 predicted proteins | sample 811131 | NCBI WGS metagenome assembly MDSY01 (sample SAMN05326643, study PRJNA326480) | marine metagenome | isolation source: seawater | place: Atlantic Ocean: South West | collected 2010 | reverse complement strand
TTGAAGCTCTTCTTTGGTTATCTCTAAATTCTTATCTTTTCCAGAATTTAATTCCTTAACTCTTTCTTCATTAATATCAAAACCTATTACTGTTTTTTTTTTAGCAAATTCTATGGCAAGTGGCAAACCTACATAGCCTAAACCAATAATAGCTAAATTAAGATTTTTACTTTTATTGATCATAGCTTGTAATAATCTTTATACCATTTAACAAAGTTGGATACTCCATCTATTACTGATGTTGATGGTTTATAATTAAATTTTTCATTTAAGTTTTGTGTACTAGCATAAGTATCAGGTACATCTCCTGGCTGTAACGGTAAAAAATTTATTTCTGCTTTTTTAGCCAGAGCCTTCTCTAATGCATCTATATAATCCATAAGTTTTATTGGTTTATTATTTCCAATATTATAAATACTCCATGGTGCATTACTGGTAGCGGGATCTGGTTCATTGCTATTCCAATTAGTATTTTTAGTAGCAGGATTATCAAGAGTTCTTTTTATTCCTTCTACAATATCATCAATATAAGTAAAATCTCTTGTATGCTTACCATGGTTAAATACATCAATAGGTTTTTCATCTAAAATAGCTTTAGTAAATTTAAACAATGCCATATCTGGTCTTCCCCAGGGTCCATAAACTGTGAAAAATCTAAGACCAGTTGTTGGTAATTTATACAGATAGCTATATGTATGTGCCATCAATTCGTTAGATTTCTTAGATGCAGCATAAACAGACAAAGGATGATTGGCGCTATCGTGCTCTGAAAAAGGCATTTTAGTATTAGCACCATACACACTTGATGTGCTGGCATAAACTAAATGACTGACTTTATAGTTTCTACAGTTCTCTAAAATATGAGCAAAACCAACAATATTACTATTAATGTAAGCAAGAGGGTTTTCCATAGAGTAACGCACACCTGCTTGTGCCGCAAGATTGACTACTACTTGAGGTCTATGCTCTTTAAAAACATCTTCCAAACTTTTTTGATTACTAATGTCTATTTTGTAATGCTTGTAATTAGAATATTTTTTTAATCTTTCAATTCGTGCTTCTTTAATTTTAGGGTCATAATAGTCATTATGATTATCAATGCCTATTACGATATCACCTTGTTTTAAAAGTTTTAAACAGAGAGAAGACCCAATAAAACCAGCTGAACCAGTAATAATTTTTTTGTTCATATTTTTATTCACAACGGTTATTTATAAATTTGTATGTAAAATATAAATAATAATTTTTTATAATATTTAAATTTTAAAATTTTTATATCATTTAATTAATTTACACCAAGAGTTTTAACCCATACTTTATTATAAGATTTAAGCATTTTACTAATATCAAAATTATCTTTTATTCTTAGTCTTGCATGATTAGATTTGTTTATCCAATTCTTAGAGGATAACTCATTTAATGTAAATTCAATTGCTTTTGCTAATTTTATAGGATTTTTAGGACTAACTACTAAACCTGTTTTACCAACAATAAATGCAGCATCACCCACATCTGTTACAACACATGGGGTTCCACATGCCATTGCTTCTGCAACCACATTTGGGAAACCCTCACCATTGCTACTACTTTGAACATAAATGTCTAATCCATTCATAACTTGTGAAATATCTTTTTTTTGGCCTAATAATTTGACATATTTGCTCAAATTTAATCTTTTTATTTCAGAGACCAAGTTTTTATTTTTTTTGTCAATATTAGATCCAACTAGTATACAAAAAAAATCCATATTTCTTAATCTAATTAATGAAAGAGCATTGAGTAAATTCATATGATCTTTTTTTGGATCGTAACGAGCAACGTTTCCAATTACAGGTATTTGTTTTTTAATTTTCCATTTTTTTCGGATGAATGTTCTTTTAGTTTTACTAGGATTTAAAATTGATAAATCATATCCATTTGGAATTAAAAATAATTTCTTTTTAGAGTAACTTAAATTTTCACAATTTTTTTTTGCACTTTTTGAGACTACAATTATTAATTTGGGTATTAAAAAAGATAATTTTGATAATAACTTGATAAGTAAAATAGACGAAATTTTAGTTTTGACTATTTCCAGTTTTGAGTAACGAACATTCCAAATTACATTTTTTATTCCAGCTAATCTCGCTGCAATACCACCTATAAAATCTCCATGAATGAGCCAAGTTTGTACAATATCTGGTTTTAATAACATAAGTATTTTTACTAAGCGAAAAATACTGAATATTGAAAAAATATTTGGTTTCATGTTAAGGCAATAAACCTTGATGCCTAAATTATTTAATAAAGGACCATATTTACCCTCATTCATTAAAGAAATAACAATATGCTTATTCTTGTCATCATTTTTACAGATGTTGAATAATATTCCTTCAGCACCTCCATCATTTAAACAAGTTATTATTTGTACGATTCTCATTCTTAATATTTAATTAAACTAAATTATAAGTTAAATTTATTTGATTGTACAAATAGTTGAATTCTGTCAATAACTTTTACAATATATCCAGTTACAAAATAGGGTAAATGGTAAAATTTTAATAATTTTGCATTATTATTATGAAAAGAATATCTGTAAAATAAAATACTATATTTCAATCTATGAAATATCGAAGAATACCTCTTGCTCTTAATTGCAATTTTATATGTAAGAGCAATATATTTTGGATTATTAATTTTTAATGGTAATAAATTATTACTCATACCATCATCTGAGTATTCTATAATTATTACAGGATCACCATCAACTGTCATACAATCAACTTTTTCTGAGAGCTTAAACCAGAGATAACTTGTGGGAATTCGTCTTATATTTTTTGGACTATTATATAAAACCTTAGTCATTAATTGATGATCAACTACTTCTTTTAAATCAGACTTAATATTATAGTCAGATCTAATACTAATATAGCTAGTTATTGGAATTTTTTTTAAAGATTCACTTTTTAAACCTTTGTTGCTACTTATAATCGTTGAAAATACAAAAAATTTTATAGCCTTATTATTTTTAATTGAGTTAAGAATTGTGGATATTCCAGTTTTAGTGAAATAATCATCTGAACCCATTATTAACATAAATTCAGCTTTAACATTTAAAATTGATTTTCTTAAAGCTGATGCCCTACCTTCATTTTTTTGATAAATATATTTTATTGAAAATCTAGACTTGTGTTTATTTAAAACCTTTAAAGTATTATCACTAGATCCATCATCGCATACAGAAACTACAATATTAGGTGAGTTAGGAATAGATTTTAAAAGACGATCTAATAACTTTGCACGATTATAAGTTGGAATACATATGGCTAATTTTTTCATTGGTAAATTAAAAATTGAGTATCCATTATATCTAAAAAAATTGATTTAAGGAATTTTTTTTGGATTTTTTACAACTTTAAACTTATTTTAGTAATATTAAGCAGAGTTAATAAATAAAGAGGATAAAATAACCAAACGATCTCAAGAAATCGATTTAGATAAAAATATTCTGAGAAAAATAGAAAAATACAAGAACAATATAACAAGTGAAATTTATATAAATTTTTTAAAATGGTATTTCTATTTATTAAGTTTTTAAATTGAATAATTTGAAAAGCAAATAAAGGTAAAAAAGAAAAAAGTACAAATAGATATCTAATCTCTGTAGTAGTCCGCAACCATGTTTCATGATATTGATCCTCATAAATAGGTTCAAATATCTCAATTACCGTTGCAAATAAAAAATCATTAAGCCCCATCATATATGAGGAAGTGCATAATAAAAATAGTATTGTAAAAATCCTTATAGAAAAAAATTTAACTATATAAAGTATAAAATAAACGAGTAGAAAAACATAATGAGACATTATTGAAACCAAAATAAAAAAACATGATGCAAAAGAAAAAATTCTTTTGACAAAAAAAATACTCATTAACATAAAGATCATTCCTAGTCCCTGTTTTAAGGCAATAGACGAGTAACCTTCATAAAATGGATACAAAATAACAATCAAAAGATAAAGAATAAATTTCCATAAGGCATTATTTCTTAATAACTTTAAACCACAAAAAAATAAAACTATATAAAATGATAATAGATAAATTAGAAGAAAAAATTTAAATTTCATCCATGGATGTACTATTAGAAAAATTAAATAAAGTGAAAAACCATAATGGCCACCTATTGGTGTATAATAGTGAGCATTCAAATATTTTAATAAGTCACCTCCAAATGGTGCCACTAATGAACATTTTCCATAATAAACATTACAAAATGTATAATTTTTTAAGTAAATAAGTAGTAGGTAGCTAAAAAATATTATGTAAAGAAATATAGTTTTTTTTTTTAATATCATTTAATAAAACTTTGAATAATTTTTAAAGTCGATTTTGCTCTAACATCCCAACTATGTTTTTTTTTAATCAATTTTGCTGCATTTTCACGCTTTTTTTTTAAATTTTTATAAGCATTTAAACTTGAATACAAAATTTGATCAAAATTAGAGAGATTATTATTAAATTCATTATATGAAAACTTTGAAAATAGTTTTTTTAATACATAATTTTTTTCACTAATAATCAAGCATCCTGATGCAATATTTTCAAAATAGCGAGGACTTATAAGATTTATAGGAGATTTACAATTAAGATATACTTTTGAATTTTTTTGGATTTGCGCGTATGTTTTGATATCTAAAAAACTATATGTTTTAAAAATTTTAGATAATATTTGACCTATAAAAGTAGTTGGCACTGAATTCCAAAATATTGACAAATGTCTGTACTTTTTTTTTTTAAATAATGGTATGTCAAAAACAGTGTAATACAAACGTTTTAGAATTCTAATTCGTATATCAGATTGTACTTTGTTTCCATGGTAGTTTTGTAAAACTCCGCTAAAAGCTAAATCATATTTTTTTTTAGTTTCTGAATACAAAAAAAACTTATCATTATATGCAAAAGGTAAAAATCTAATATGAGTTTTAATGTTTGATTGCCATATTTGACAGTTATGATGATGTGAAAAAACACAATCAAATTTATTTTTTTTAATCCAATTCAATTTTTTATCTAAATTAGCATATTCTTTATTAAGAAATATAAATTTTTTATAAGAGGTTTTCGATAAGCCTGATTGAGGCCAAGGATCAATCTGCATTTGTTTTCCATCGTGAAGCCAAAAGTGGCCAATAAAAATACAATTAAAAGGTCCATAAAGATTAATAATATCATCTACTGTTTTTTTGCTATCAAAATATGAATAGCCAGGACCATAGACAAATAAAGAAGTTACTTTAGATAAAGCGTTTAAAAATTCTTTCTGATAATTTGCAGCTTTATAATTAGATATATTTTTACTTAAATATAAAATTCGCATTATAATTTTATACTAACTTTGTTTTACACCAACTAAAAACTTTTTTTAATCCCTCATTTAATGAAATTCTAGGAGACCAATTTAAAAGTTTTTTCGCTCTTGTGTTGTTTGCCATCCTGTCAACATCACCTTCCGGTTTTGATTTATCAAATTTGATAAGAATTTTTTTTTCTGACAATAAAACTACTCTTTTTGCAATTTCAGCTATAGATGTTGAATAATTTGGTCCTAACTGAATAACTCCATTAAATTTAGAAGTTTTATTGATTGCTTTTACAAAACCATCAACCACATCATCAACATGCACAAAAGCCCTTTTTTGTCTACCAGATCCCCAAACTACTAGTTCTAAATTTTTTTGCTCAATTGCTTTTCTACATAAAGCTGGAATAACTTGAGATATCGATGGATCAAGCTCGGAAGGAGATCCATATACATTGTGCAATCTTAAGATTTCTATATCAATTAATCCTTCATTGTGGACTAATTCAGCCTCGTATTCTCCCATCAACTTACTCCAACCATAAGCAGACTCTGGTTCCGCTGGGTATACATCATCTTCTTTAAATGGTGGAGGATTTATAAATGATTGTTTTGATTTAGGATAAGAACAAGCTGTACCTGCATATATATATTTTTTTACTTTATTAGTAATGCATGCATGCAGAGTATTGGTGTTAATTAAGATATTAGATCTATACAAGGAACACTCATTAGAAAAAACATAGTTAATACCAGCTACAACATCAGCTAAATGGACCACTACATCCATTTTGTTAGTGACCTTGAGGCAGTTTTTGTAATCTCTTAAATCTACTTTGTAAAAATTTTTATTAGGTATCACCATAGTTCCTTTTTCAGACAACAAATATTCTTTCTTTCCTCTCCAAAGATTGTCTGCAACAAATACATCAAACCCCTCATAAACAAGTCTTTTTACTAAATTTGATCCTATCATTCCAGCACCACCAGTGACTAAAACTTTAACTTTATATTTTTTTTTCATATTTATAATTTTTATTTGATTTAAAAAAACTTTTTACACCTACGGACTCAAATACCTTTACAAAATGATCATAGTGAACTGAAGTATTGTCAGCCAAATGATAAACATCGTTTTTATTAAAAATTGTTCTAGCATAATACAATGCTGAAGATAAAGATCCTATAACTATTTCAAGGTTTTTTTGAGAAAGATAATTCTCAACTATGATTGAGGAAATTGGATGAATAGTTGAATAATCAGATAAACTTTTGATAAATTCCTCACGATAAAATAATTCTGTTCTAGGGTGTAAGAAAAAAAGTATTTGCTCAGGTTTATATGAGTATTTTTTATTTATTTCTGACAATGTTTTAATATATAAATTTTTGTAATAATTAATGTTATCTAATGATGGATTAGTTCCAATTAATATACACTTTGGTTCAAATAGTAAATTTTTTTCAAAGTTATTTCTTATAAAATTTACATATAATTTTCTGTTATCAATTAAGTATTCTTTTTTTAAAAATGGTAGATTTAAAAGTAAATGATATTTTGTCTCTGGTTTTGATAATTTCAAAACACGAACATTAGATTTATTTATTTTTAAAAATTTTTTAACTACATATAAGATTACTGATTTTTTTTCATAATTATCACGAGAAACATATTCACCAACGCCATCTTCTAAAAGAAAAAATTTAGATGATGAAAAAAAAAACATAAAACATAATGTTGGAATGTATATTTTACTAACTGTAAAAAATGGAACTATAAGTGACTTCTTTAATTGAAAAATTTTTTTAAAAATAAAAAAATAATAATAACAAAGTTTAAAAGCTCTTATTTCAAAAAATTTTACTTTAGGCTTAATAATTTTACGCCTCATATCCAAAACTTCTACACTAACAAACTTTTCAATATATTTTTTTAAATTTAAAATTAATTCATCTGGAACTTGATCTGAAAAAATAGTTAGATAAATCTTTTTATTATCCATTAATTTTTTTTGGTGAAAAAAAGATAAAAAATTATAAAGCTGGTTGAATGATGTTATCATTAAAATAATCCCTTCTTGTTTTCTATTTTGAAATGACATCATTTTTAAATTATGGTAATATATATTAACAAATAATTATTTAACGATTATATACTCTTACTTAATTTCACAGCTTTTTTAAACATCGGTTGAGATGTAAAAATATGATTAAAATCATCCAATTTATAAAGTAAAACTTCATCATTTTTTAACCATGGGTACTCAGCAAACCTTATGGGATGTAACTTTCTATCCATATCATTTGCATTTCTCATATATTTTTCTACTCTATTATAACAATAAAATATATTTTCATTTTCACATTTATTTCTTAAGAATTCCATATATGAATTTATTGTAGACATCTTCATTTCACCAAATGATAGTGTGTTTATCATTAAGTTAAATGAACTTATATTTTCAAGATTACCAGGTGTTGAAAATGAAATCACTGATGAGTTTCTTAAATCCAATTCATTAGGAAGTGAAATATTTATATTTGGATGTTTGTGTGACAGATAAATAAATGCATAGGGAATAACTTGAGCTAAATCAATTAGATCAATTTTTTGAGCATCTAAATGCTCTAAGATCAATGAAGCAAAGAGACCACTACCTGAGCCAATTTCTAAAAAATTAATTTTATCCAAGTCTTTTAATTTATTTAAATTAAAAATATCGTTTAAAAACAAATAAGCTAAGGCTTTTTGTCTATACAAGTTTTCATGGGGTAATATAATCTTATCATATTTTTCTCTAAGTAAATGGGATTTCAGTCTTCCTAAAGGTTGATTTTTTTTAAAAAATTGTGATAAACCATGTGCAAGAACATTTTTTAATGAAGTCTTTTTAGATGGAACACTTACAAAGTTACTTTTAAAATCTTCATCAAATCCATTTTTAAAATCATTTATTAAAATATAATCATCTTTAAAAAGAATTTGGTTCCTATAATCTTTTAATCTTTTATCCCAATGAGTTGTTAGATCTAAATCATTCTCATTATAATAGTCACTATTAATATAATTTTGTAATCTTATTATCTTACTTTTTTCTAATTTTATTTTGAATGACATTTTCTAGAGTTATACATAAAATTTAAATTGAACATAGAAGGTTTTGTACAATTTTTTCTCGTGTATGTGTTATTTTTAATTGTGAAGAATAGTGTTCTTTATTTACATATAAGTTATGTTCACCTTTATAATTTACACTGTTAGATAATAAATTAATTAAAAACTTATCCATATTTAAAACATCTTTTTTATTAATTTTTTTTTTTATATTATTAAAACCATTTTGTTGAAAATTTAAAACCAAATTATTGAAGATACCGATATAAGGAGTATTTTTACCCAAACATAAAATTTTTTTTTTTAGTAATATCGATTGAGGACTTAAACTTGATGAAAGATGAATAATAAATTTACTATTTTGTATAATATTAATTAATTTTTTTGGTTTTTGCAAAAATATTATTCTGTCATTAAAAAAAGAATAATTTTTTTTAATAATATTTTGAAAAAAAAATTTTATGACATTGGTATTAGGATGTACCAAAAAAACTAATTCATAATTAAAATTTCTTAAAAATTTATTTATAAAATATCTTAAATTAGTAAGTTCAGAAATTGAATCTAATCTTTCACTATTTCCCATCACTACTAGTGCATATTTTTTAGGTTTTTCGTTAAACCTAAAATTGAAAATCAATTTTAGGATATTTAGTAATATCTTATTAAAATAAAAAACTTTTTTTTTTTTTTGAGATATTAAATTATCTTTAAAACCTTCCATTGATGAAATGTAGTTGATTTTAAAAATTTCAAATTTTTTTTTTAAAATAATTTTTTTTTTTTTTAAAATATAATGGTGTCTAAAAATATTTTTAGCTAGGATATATCTATTTTTAATAAATGATCTCTCTGGTTTAAGAAATTGCATTTCATAAATTTTAGATAATTCATAAAAAATAAGAGTCTCTTCACTATAATCTGAGAAAAGCATAGAATATTGACAGACAAAAATTTTTTTATTTTTTTCCTTAGTTTTAATTTCATTCAAAAAAGAGTTTATCTCATAAATTTTATTTAGACTTAAATCAATCTTCAATTTCTTATAATAATTTTTAATATCATTTAATTTTTTTTCATTATATGTATAATTTTCTAATTTATTTCTAAAGTGATTATTATACAAAATTACTTTAGAAAAATTTTTTTTTAAACCTTTTTGTGCATTTGCATCAAATGAAAAATATTTATTAGAGTATTCAAATAAGATAATAATTTGATTTTTCATATTATATTTTTATAACTAATTAAATTATTTTGAATTTAATTTTAAAAAAGTAGCAGCATTATATAATAGAAAAATAAATTTTTCATCTTGCTGCGTAAGATTTTTATCTATTATTTTTTTTCTTAAAACATTTAATTTTATTATTTTATTTAAAAATTTATTTTTAATGATCGTATTAATAAATCTTTTAGATCTTAAATTAACACATTCTCTTAGTGGCAAATAAAAACCTGTTTTCTCCGAATTAAACAAAACAGATTTTGGTAAATTATTTTTAAAAATATCTCTTAATATATATTTTGCTAGTCCATTTTTAATTAAAAAATTCTTACTCATTCTATTTCTTAAATTGTAAAAATGATCATTTACATAAGGCATTCTTGACTCAATTGAATTGTGCATCGATATGTTATCCATTGTATGTGCTTGAGTTGGAAAATTATCATAAAATAAATCATTATCTAGATGCTTAATAAAAATATCTTTATTCTTTTTATTTAAATTTTTAATTGGTTTATTTCTTTTTTTAAAAATTTTGAAATATTTTTCATAAAGATTAACTTCAAAATTGTAACCATTTTTGTTTATATTTTTTTCATATAAATCAAGATTTTTTAATATTTCAGTTCTAATGTGTGGTTTGGTCTTATTCGCCCAATTCATATACTTTTGCTTATAAGTTTTAGATTTTTTGATTGATAACAGATAACTCAAATGATGGGCATAATAGCCACTGAAAATCTCATCAGCTCCATTTCCAGTTACAATAACTTTATATCCATCCTTTTTTATTTTTTTACAAATTTCATTTATAGCTATGTTTGTAGAAGACATTAAAGGAAAACCAGTATCTTCAATCAATTCATCAATTACATTAAATTTATTAATATCTTTATTCATAATGATAAATTCATGATTTAAATTTAATTTTTTTTTTATTAATTCTATATTTTTAGTTTCATCATAATTCTTTTTTTTTACTTTTAGAGAATAAAATTTAATTCTTTTCAGATTTTTTTTAGCTATGTAAGAAATTATTGACGAGTCAACACCACCACTTAATAAAAAAGCGATTGGTACATCGGACCTAAATGTTTTAGGAATTATTTCTTTGATTTTATTCTTTAAATTTTTTTTTGCTAAATTGTAGTTTTTTATTTTTGGCTTATATTTTTCTAATTTTAAATAATTTGAAATTTTTACTTTAAAGTTTTTATCTATTTCAATCAATTCTCCAGGATTAACAAATTTAATTTTTTTAAAGAAAGTTTTATTTTCAGAATATATTGAACGAAATCCATATTTTAAATAATCATATATTTTTTCTTGATCAACCTTATAGTCTCTAGTACTCAGTTCTTTAATATAGTTTACATTAGAGCCAAATATTAAGTTTTTATTCTTTTTATCAAAAGAATAAAAAACTGGCTTTTCTCCAAACTTATCTCTGCATAAATAAAACTTATTATTTTTTTTTGAGTAATATGCAAAACCCCACATACCATGAATTTTATCCAATTTTTTAATGCCATAATAATTTAGGTATTTTAACAAAACTTCAGTATCTGATTTTGTTTTAAAAACTATTTTTTTTTTTAATAAATCTTTTTTTAATTCAAGATAATTATATATCTCACCATTGAATGACAGTATGCCATTTTCATCTTCGAATGGTTGATTTGATCTTTCAAATGTGTCTATTATTGATAATCTAGATGCACAAAATAAAACTCTATATTGACTTAATTCAAATTCTTTAAAATCTTGAAAATCAGGTCCTCTTAATTTCATTAATTTAATGCAAGATTTAATTTTTGACTTGATTGGATAAAATTTTTTAGTTCCTATATATCCTGCTATTCCACACATAAATTTATTTAAAATACTTTAACATATGTAAATCTTCAGGATAATTGATATCCATGGCTTCTTTATGAGGTACGATTACCCCATAAGATTGTTTTCCAAGGGCCCATCCATCATCCATATAATTTAGAATATTTTTACTTTTTCGCAAATACAGTCCGCCAGTAAATTTATAAGAATTTGGACGGTTTTGCCTTGGGAATAATTCTTTTATTTTTTTTGGTTTTGTAAGAAAAGATATTCTACCTTTTTTATCAATTTTTTGAGCTGTTAAAGGATGAAAATCATTAATTTTTGATATTGTGGCAACACCACTTGCATTTTTATCAAAAAATAGCTTAACAGACTTTTCTAAAGATTTAATTGAAAGAAATGGTGAAGTTGGTTGCAATGAAATAATATTGTCATAATACTCACCTTTGGAAATAAGCTTTAACAATAAATCTTTTAATACTATTGCTAATGTAGTTTTACCATCAGATAAATTTTTAGGTCTTAACTCCAATATATCAGCACCAGCATTTCTAGCTTCCCTAGCATAAATTTCTGAGTCTGTTGAAACCAATACTTTACTAAACAAATTTGATTTTATTGCTTTTGTAACAGCGATATTTATTAGAGTTTTTTTATTTATTTTAATTAAATTTTTATTTTTAATTGATTTCGAGCCAGATCTTGCGGGGATAACTGCTAAAATTTTTTTTGACATTAATTAATTTTAGTTTTTTTAATCTCTCTAAAAGCTTTATTAATTATATTTTTATTTTTTTGACTAAGTGTTTCTCCTGGTATCCTTGATTTAGTGTGAGGTAAACCTGTAAGTCTCATTAATTCTTTATAACCTGGAAAACCTGAAGATCTAATTGCATCTATTATTGGTGTTTCTCTATTGATAATTTTAAGTGCCTCTTTAAATTTTCTTTTTTTCATTAATTGAAAAAATTTTAAATCGCTTTCTGGCTCAAACCACGACCAGCAACTATGCATTGCTTTTGCACCCCACTGTAAAGTCCAAAATTGTGTAGTCTTTCCAAAACCATCAAAACACATCTTTTTTTTTTAAATTTTCATATTGATTTTTCAAATGATTTAAATCTTGTGTATGTAATTTAAATCCATCTATAAACTTATTTTTTGATATTTCTTTTATAGCTTGTGATGAAAGACCAATTCCATTTCCAAATGGTTGATCGTGAAAAATGATCGGACTTTTAACTATATTTGCAATACGATTGATATAATTGATATAAAAACGATCATGTCTTTTTGGAGAATATGACCTCAATAAATATTTACTACCAAAAAAATTTGCACTTTCTTTTATAGGCTGAGGTTTAATTACTAAGGCTGACGCTCCTGCTTCCATCATTTTTAAACCTTCATTTGCTTGTGACAAAATACTACCACTTCCCATGGGTTGAGCTAATAAAACATGATCTTTACCAATAGTTGATGCGATAAACCTAGTCATTTCTATTCTCTCATTCTCACTCATAAACTCAAATTCAGAAGCAGTAGATGCTAAATAAAAATTTTTAATATTTCGTTCAATTTGAAAATCTAAGAATTTCTTTAATTTGTCAAAATCTAAATTTAAATTATCTTTATAGTATGACGGTACTGGTAAAATAATTCCTTCGATTTTTTTTTTAAGAGTATTCAATTTTAAAGTTATTAGAATTAATTATGATCTATTAATTACATCAAAACTAATTAATTTGCTATAAAAATTAAGATTCAAACATAGCAAATATATAATTATATTTATCTTAAACTTTTATTAATTATGTATTTAATTTTTTTTTGATATCCAGAAGTTTCCTAGTGCTAAAAAATCAACAGCACCTTGCTGGAAAGCTCTTAATGCATCATATGGCGTACAAACTATTGGCTCCTCATGCAGATTAAAACTAGTATTAATAAGAATTGGTATCCCTGAAAGTTTTTGGTACTCAATAAGAATATTGTACAAAGACTCATTTTTTTCTTTTTTTACAAATTGGGGCCTAGCGGTATTATCTACATGAACTACTGCCGGAATTAATTTAATTTTTTCCTCTTTTACATTCATTGTCATGGTCATAAATTCAGTACATTTAAGATCAGTTTTATAATCTTTAAAATATTCATCAGATTTTTCACTTAACAAAATCGGGGCAAATGGCATGAATTCTGTTCTTTTTAGCCTATCATTTAATATTTTATTAATATTTTTATCCTTTGGGCTAGCTAAGATACTTCTATTACCCAAGGCTCTTGGCCCCCATTCCATCGACTCATTAAATCTTCCTACAATACTTTCTTCATGTAAAGCGGCAGCTATTTTTTTTTCAATAGACTCTAATTTTTCATATTTAAAATTAAATTTTTTAATATCATGTAGTATTTCTTCTTCTGAGTATTTCGGGCCAAAATAAACATGATCAAAATTTTCTTTAGCAGGAAATCCAGATTTAGTCTCATAAACATGAAGAGCCGCACCTAGAGAAAGACCACCATCATCCATTCCTGGCATAACAAAAATATTTTTTTTTGTTTTTTCAGAAACAGTTTGATTTAATTTAACATTTGCAAACACACCACCAGAAAGACAAATATTATTACTTTGACTAAGTTTAATAGTATTTGATATTAGATTATTTATTTTATTTTCTAATTCTTGTTGCGCATATCTTGCAATATTTTCCCTACTTTCATTATTAAAATTTTTTTTCAAAAATCTTAATAATAATAATTGATAATATCTTAATTCTAATGCAGAATTATTAAATAAATTTTTAAAAAAAAATTTATAATCTAAAAGTAAAAAATTTATTAAAAGAATTATTCTTGATTTAATTTCATGATTTTTGACTAAACTATTTTGTAACGTCAATCCATCTGAAGACAAATTAACAGGGGAACTAACTGTTTGATAATCCTTAGAACCATAAGCTGCTAAACCAGTTATTTTTCCTTCATGGCGCAAAGCTCTAAATCCTAGAAATTCAGTTACTGCAGAATAAAAAAAACCAATTGAGTTAATATCTTTAGATTTTGCTAACAATTTAATTTCTCTTTGTCCTTTTTCATTTTTCATTCCAGCAAATGATTTGTGACATGAATCATCTCCTTTTCCATCACATGTAATGATTAATGAGTTATCAAAATCAGAGGCATGAAAAGCGCCTATGGCATGACAAAAATGGTGATCTAAAAAAATTATTTTATTTTCATTTATACCAATTTTATTAAGTTTCGTTTTGATACATCTAAGGGTTATTTTTTTTCTTAATTTTAAAAAATTAAAAAGGTTATCTAACATATTTATTATTGGGGAAGCTAAACTAATTAATAAATTAATCTTTAATCCAAATTTTTTATAAATTTTTTTTAGAGATCCTCCTGATGTTTCTTCTAATCTACTACTGCCTACAACAGCAACAAAATCTATTTGTTCTCCATCAAGATTATAGTAATCAATTATGTAATCTAAACTTTTTTGAGGCCAGGTATTATCAAACTTTACTCTTGATATTCTCTCCTCTGATATTGCAAAAACACACTTACCATCTTTAACATATGTTACGTTAGTATCATGACCATAGTGAATTCCAATTATATTCATTTAATAATATTCTTATAAGTTTTCATTGCCATGTTTGCTAAATCTAGATCGTGGCCTTCATGAATATCAATTGAACTTGATTGTAGCTCATTTAAAATAATATCTACATTGTCACCAATTCTTCTTCCTTTTCTCCATAAATTAGCTCTAGAAACACAGAATAATCCAGTATCTTCTCTAACAACAAATTTTCTCACCTGTCTTGAAGAATAAGTTTTCATAGATTTTTTTAATCTTACCCATTTTAAATTTTTAGAATTTGTATTTCTTTCCCAATAATTTTTATGAGTTTTATAACCCACAAAAACACTCTCAGTTTTATCGTTACTCTTAATCGTTTCTATTCCTTTTTTAATCCAACTACTTTTTCTAAATATATCCGTACAAGTTAGAAACACACAAAGTTTAAATTTTTTATTAATCATTTTTTCATAAGTTAATAAAGCATGTTTTAAAGTTGTCTCAGTAGTTGATAAACTTCCACTAAATTTTTTTGGTCTTAAAAAAGGAGTGATAGCACCATACTCTCTTGCCTTTTGCGCAATTAATTTGTTATCAGTTGTGACTAAAACAGTGCCAACTAAATTAGATTTTAATGCGTATTCAATTGGGTATTGAATTAATCTTTTATCATTTACTTTTTTTAAGTTTTTCATCTTTATGCCTACCGACCCACCTCTAGCAGGAATGATGCAAATAATATCTGATTTTTTTATTATCATTTCTTAAATTAAATTAATTTATATAAAATAAATTGTAGAATACTATTAATTAAGATTTTTAACATATAATTTCTTAATCAAAAGTTATTAAAAAATAAGCTTGTTTTTAAAAACCTTTTTAATGGCAAAATGTGCCTGAAGCAGATTCATGTCAAGCCCATTGATGGTCTTAATTCCTAATTTTTTGGAATTTTTTATTAAAAGAGTTTTTTTTGGATTATAAATTACATCATACACAATATTAACTTCTTTTTTTTTTTCAATATTGTAAGGAATTTTATTTCGCATTTTTCCAAAACCTAATGATGTTGAATTAACAATCATATTAAATTTGTTTAAATTATTATCTTTTTTATTCCATTGTATCCAGTTGCATCCAACTTTTTTTATTTGTTTTGATAAATTTTTTCTTGTTGCACAATAAATTTTTGTACTTCTTGAAAAATATTTTTTCAAAAAAACTATGACTGCTTTACCAACACCTCCATATCCAAGGAGTAAAATATTCTTCAAATTTTTATTAACTTTATTTTTTTTTAAAGTTTCAAAAAAACCGATACCATCAGTATTGAGTCCCTTAAGTTTTTTATCTTTATATAGGCAATTTACTGAACCAATTTTATTAGTAAAAATATCAACATTGCTTCCAAGATAATTATAAATATTTTCTTTATAAGGTTTGGTCACTGATCCACCTAAAAAATTTGGGTCTTTTTTTAAAAAATCTAATAATAATTTTAAATGATTTTTTTTAACCTCAAGTGGTATCATTTTACACTCAACTTTATTTTTTTTTAAAATTTGATTCCAGATTTTTGGTGATCTAGCTTGATTTGTTCCTTCACCTCCAATTATCAAACAATATGATTTAGTTTTAATCTTTTGAATTTCACTGACGCATTGATTAAAATTTAGCATTAAACTATTTTTCTATTTATGCTATTTGCTATTTTTTTAGATTTATTAACTAGTTTTTTAAATTGGTTAAAATTTAATGGTTGAAGTGGGTCTACCGCTGCATTTTTAGGATCTGGATGAATTTCAATTAAAAGGCCATCGGCACCAGCTGCAATACTCGCTAGAGTCATGGACTCCACCCATGGTGCCCAAAAAGTAGCATGTGATGGATCTGATATAATTGGTAAATGACATATTTCTTTTACCGCTGGAATAACTTGTAAATCCATTAAAAATCTTGAACTTGATCTATGAGTGTGTGGAACAGATACACCTCTTTCACAAAGTATTACATTTTTATTTCCCTCTGCTAAAATATATTCTGCTGCACCAAGCCAATCTCTTAATGAACTTCCATAATGTCTTTTTAACATTATGGGCATTTGTGTTTTTGCGCATTCAGTCAAAAGAGGATAGTTTTGCATATTTCTACTACCTATCTGAATAATATCAGTCGAATTACAGATATCCTCTAAGTATTTAATATCCATTATTTCTGTTGTGGAAATTAAGCCATATTTATTCTTTGTCTCTTTTAACCATTTTAATCCATCTAATTTTGTTTCATAATATTTTTTACTTCTATAAGGAAATGTAAGAGGTTTAAATGCTCCTCCCCTAATGCCACAAATTTTTATTGATTTCAAAAATTTACCTATTTTATTAATCATTTGTGAATTTTCTACTGTATTAGGACCAGCTAAAATCGGAATATTTTTTCCGCCAAATTCTATATTTTTTACTTTAACAATTGAATGATGATTTTTATTTTTTTTTGCACATAAGGGTATTTTTGATTTTAAATCATCTATTGAAATATCTTTTCCAGGAAACTTATTATCCATTATAATTACCAAGTTTTGAGGAATATAATTTGTCATTCAAACTAATATTCTTTTTAATTTCTATGCTTTTGTAAATTTTTGACACAATTTTGGATGTTTTTAGAGCTTTTTGACCACACCAACTAAAATTATCAATATTTTTTTTAGATAATAGTTTTTGTGAAATCATATTAAGTAATTTTTCATGTCCATTTCCATAGCCGTTATCAAATTTTTCAGAATATTTTTGAAACTTATTTTTATTTTCTTTTCCATTAATAATCCAATTACTTACCATATTTAATGCTATCCCTCCAATTTTGTAAATTCCTTTATTGGTAATTAACTCTATTGAGGCCTCCGTATCATTAGGTCTAAAACCGGTGGTTCCAATTATTTGGCCTAATGCACCATTTTTAAGTTTAAAAGATGCAGAAATCGTATCCTCACATTCAAGTCTATTAACTCTAGTTGATGAAAATGAATTAATTTCAATTACTTCAGAAACAATATTTATCATTGCATCTAAGTGATGTATTAATTGTTGATTAAGCACACCTCCATCCATTTTCCAAGTACCATGCCATCCATCACTGTAATAATCATTATCTCTTGACCATATTAATCTAACATTACAAAAAATAATTTTTCCTAATTTATTACTTTTAATTTCTTTTCTTAAAAATTGGATTGCCTTATTTAATCTATTTTGAAATACAACTCCGTAAAAGACTTTTTTCTTTTTTGAAATTTTAATCAAATCCTCACAATCTTTAACTTTCAAACTCATAGGTTTTTCACATAAAACATTTACACCTTTTTTTAATGCAAATTTAGTGTGGTTGTAATGTAAGCCAGATGGTGAAAGAATAATTACTAGATCAAGTACTTCTTTTTTGATCATATCAGAAAATTTTGAATAATTTTTTATATTTTCAGATTGCGTTTTTTTCTTAAGTTTATTTAGATCTTTGTCACAGCATGCAACAATTTTCATTAAAGGTATTTTGTTTTTTTTAAATAACTTCAAGTAATGATCAAAAACTCTACCACATCCAATAAAACCAATTTTTAAAATTTTATTTGTCATTTAATTATTATACACCCAATATTATCACCTAATCTTTTTTCCTCAATTATTAACTCAGGACTTATAACAGTGGCAATTGAACTGAAACTTTTATAAAGAGGTATCTTATCTTTTTTAAGTTTTCCAGCATCATCCAGTCTTATCAAATTGTTATTTGGATATTTTTTCCAATACATGTCATAATCTTCCTTTATTGGTATAACTGTGTCATGATTACCAGAAAAAAATTTCTCAAATAATTTTTTATATTCATTTGTAGTTTTTAAAATAATATCAACATCGACTATCATCACAGCATCTATAATTTTATTATTTTTTTTTTCAAAATTCATTAATCCCATTTTTACTTTTTTAATTGTTCTCATATTTTTATTCTTCAACAAGAATGAATTAAAAAATAAATCTTGATTTATTTTAATTAAAGTTTTTTTACAATGAGTGACAACACAAACTTGTCCTAAGAACATATTTTTACTATTCATTTTCTTAAATTTTTTTAAATCTTTTAAAAATAAGCCACTCTCTCTTAAGGGATTATGTGATATGATTGTTAAGAGATTGTGAGTTTTATGTAAATTAGCTATACTTTTGGATTTTTTAACTATTAAATTTTCTAATATTTTTCCAACTCCAACAGATCTATTCTCATCGTTTGAATGATTGATACCATGGTGATGCCACACACTCGCCTTAGGCTCATAAACTATATTATATTTTTTCTTTAAAATATTTTTAGCCCATATTCTATCTTCGATGTGTCGAACTTCATTATTAAAAGGATATTTTCTTAATAATTTTCTAAATATTGCACTATTTGCATTATGAAAAAAATTATCTTTTTTTTGAACTCTTTTTTCTAAACCAAATTGATTAAATAAATCTCTTTTATCATTTGAGGAAGAAAAGGAATATGGAAGTTGTTTTCCATATACAGCAGCAGTATTTTCTTCAAAGCCATTTATCAAACTTTTTAACCAGTTCTTAGAAGTGGGGATACAATGGGCTGATAAAAATACTATAATTTCATTTTTAGCGTATTTGACACCATAATTTAAGGCCAATCCTGGAAAATAGACTTTGGGTTTATAGTTTATGAGTTTTACACGATACTTTTTGACAATTTCTCTTGTACCATCATCACTTCCATTATCCATAACTATGGTTTGGATTTTTTTTGGATCATAATTTTGATCTTTAATAGCTTTTAGACAACTACCAATCCATTTAGCTTCATTTTTTGATCTTACAATTATAGATACTGACTGAGAAATATTATTCATTATATATTTTTACTACTTAAAATTTTATTTTTATCAACTTTAACATCATTTCTAAGTTTTTAAACACGATTAGACAATAAAAGATATTAACTATTATTAAAAAATTTAACTAAGTAAGTCGTTTAAAACCACTATGACAAATCCCATCATTAAGTAAATCATGTACATTTCGTCCATTTTCACATTCATTAATTAAACTGAAAACTTTATCAAGACCTTCAAAATAACCCTCAAGGATTTCAGAGCTATGCTCTGTACAAACATATACACAATTTCCTGCTAAATAACCTTTTGATAACATCTCTTGTGTAACCAATGTTTTGTAGGCAAGGGCATGTTTGCTTTCAATTGTAAAGCCTGTTAGCGCTGGTATTCCCCAGTGTGAAATCTTTAATTCATGTTTATCCGCTAACTGTTGCCAACGATTTCTAATTTCACCACCTGTTTCAGTAATCTTTTTCCAAGATTTTTCACGCTCCATAACTTCTAGAGTCTTTAACGCAGCTGTTGGTCCAATTCTTTCAGTCCAAAAAGTACTACTAATAAAAGTTGATTGTGCTGCTTCCATTATTTCACGTCGACCTATAACTGCTGTGATAGCATAACCATTTCCCATTGCCTTACCAAACATTGCCATATCTGGCTCAATGTCATATTTCTTATGAAGACCACCAAAAGTCTCCCGAAAACCAGACGTACATTCATCAAAAATCAAAACAATTTCACGTTCTGTTGCAAGCTTTCGAACTTTTTTCAAAAAATTATCTTTTGGAACATTGCTTCTTTGAACTTCCATTTTGATAACTCCAATATCATGTATTTTAACTAGAGCCTCCAATTCTTCAAAATTGTTATAATTAAAAGGGAACACTGATCCTTTTAAATTACGGGGGACTCCATTGGGCTCAAGGCCTGGTAATAAATGACCATCAAGACCTTTATCATTACCCAAATTAGCTGAGAGGTACCAATCATGCCAACCATGATAACCGCAAACTGCCACTTTATCACGACCTGATGCTGCCCTTGCAATTCGAATTGCAATCGCATTTGCCTCACCACCGCTACGCGCAAAACGTACCATGTCTGACCATTGGTGAAGTTCCACCAATCTTTCAGCTAAATAAACTTCTTCTGGGCAATTTAGAGTACTCATATT
>MDSY01143725.1_pt1 | contig 21187 bp, 24 predicted proteins | sample 811131 | NCBI WGS metagenome assembly MDSY01 (sample SAMN05326643, study PRJNA326480) | marine metagenome | isolation source: seawater | place: Atlantic Ocean: South West | collected 2010 | reverse complement strand
ATCCAATTAACCTAATTGTCACCGAGAATGGAAACTTAATTTGGAGACTTGATTTGGCAAGCATGAGAGGTTTCAGAACAATTAAAGAAAGTATGACACTTGCATTCGATATAAGAAAAAAATATGAAATTCAAATCTTTGACATGGGTTTCCCAAGAGAGTCAATGTATTACCGATTATCAAATAATTCAGGGGCATGGCCTTTTGATACATCAAGGCATCAATTAGGAGACCATTCATATATAAACTTTAAAACAAGTGAGGACCATACGCTAGCATTCCAACCTAATAAAATCATAAAATCTATTTTACCGAAAACGCGGTAGAGTATTTATAAACGTCTAGATTAAATGTTCATCTCTTAATAAGTAAAAAATGATTTTCAAAATAATTATAAAACCTAACTATTTTTTAGATTAATATTATGGAAAAAAATGTTGAAAAAATTAAACATATTTCAGTTGGCAATAATTAATGATAATGAATAAGTCTATTCTAATGAACCATCCCGAAAATCTTTCTGGACTTACAATCAATGATTTAAATAAATATCTTCCTGCAATTCTAACGGTTGAGGATATGAAAATGTCTAGAGAAAAAATGGTTGAAGGCCTTTACCTTACTGAATGCATAGATGGTTTGAAGCAAATACCGGATAATTCAATAGATTTGATAATAGCAGATCCCCCTGAAGACTTTTCTGAAAATATAGATTTGAAGAATTATACAATGACACTCCAAGACTACTATAGTTGGAATATTAATTGGCTCAAAGAAAGTCGCCGAATTTTAAAAAGTACCGGCGCCATTTATCTTTTAACTAATTGGCATTATTCAAGCATGTATCAAAGTTTGCTAAATAATTACTTTAAGTTACAATCTCGAATAACTTGGCATGACCCCAATAAGGAACAGAAAGCTAAATTAAAAACCTGGAAAAATGTTGTTTCAGATATTTGGTTTGCAACTAAATCTGATGATTTTCAATTTAAACAAGAACCCGTAAGTACAAAAACTAATAATAGCACAAATGATCACGATATTTTAGTTCAGAATCTTTGGACTAATATTCCAACATCCAATGTAAATAAATCCGATAAACCAATAGAACTTTTTGTTCGAATTTTAAAAGCAAGCAGCTTCAAATTAAATTGGATCCTTGACCCTTTCATGGGCACAGGGGGAGTAGGCTTAGCTTCTAAAAATTGTGGCCGCAGATTTATTGGATTTGAGACTAACAAAGATAAACTATTATTAGCAATGAAACGTATTGATCAAGAAAAAAAATAATGAAAATTTCTAAAAACATAAAATTAGAGATGTACCGATCAATGAAATCAGGTGAAAAAAATAAAGCAATAGCACTTCGTACCTTATTAGCTAAATTAAAATATAAAAAAATTGAAAAGGGTGTAGATTTATCAGAAAAAGAAGAGCTCGATTTGATGAAATCAATAGCAAAACAACGGAAGGAATCGATTGTCATTTTTGAAAAAGCAAATCGTGAAGATCTTGTCGAGAAAGAGAAAGCAGAACTTAAAATAATAGAATCATATCTTCCTGAAATGCTGAGTGTTGATGATACAAAAAAAATTGTCAAATCAGTGATTAGAGAAACTGGGGCGAAAGAAATTAAAGATCTAAGGATGGTGATGCCTCAAATCATCAAAAAGACTAATGGGGAAATTGATGGTAAAATAGCAAACCAAATAGCAAAGGAATTGCTTCAATAAATGGCATGGTTCCTTGATGGATTATCGCTCTTAATATTGATTTTTTTTGGAATCAATGGATTTTCAAAAGGTATCATCGAAGAGATTGGTAGACTCCTTGGACTAATATTTTCGCTAATTATCGCAATATCTACCAGTGTCGAAATTTCTGGGGAAATACTTTCTATCCTACCTTTTGACGCATGGATTTGTCTGGTTTTATCATTCACTAGCATATTTTCTTTTTCACTCATTTTTTTTAGAATTCTCACAAAATCAGTGCATCTTGCATTTTTATCCAAAAACAACAAATTGGCAAATAATATTTTGGGATTTATGTTTGGATCTCTAAAAGGTTTTTTTGTAATTATTATTTTTGTATGGCTATTAAATATTTTACCATTAAAAAGGTGGTCGTACATAATTTCAGAAAATTCAAAAATTGCAAAAACTGGTACTGAAATTCGTACTGCTTTAGTATCTTTTTTTAACTGGGAAGATCCAATTGCACTTGGAGAATCCTACATTATTAATTTGACCCAACCCTAGTGCCTAGAATTCCACCAAATGTAATTGACCAAATAAGGGATGTTTCAGATATTATTGATGTCATATCAAGAGAAGTGGAACTGAAAAAAAGAGGCTCAAATTATTTTGGTATATGCCCATTTCATGATGAAAAAACAGCGTCTTTCAGTGTCGCTCCTGCCAAACAAATTTATCACTGCTTTGGGTGTGGAAGTGGAGGAAATGTTTTTTCTTTTTTAATGGAATACCATAAAATAAGCTTTCCCGAGTCAATTAAGATGCTGGCAGATTGGTACAAAATTCCTATAAAAATTGATACTGAAGCTAATGTTTCAGAGATATACACAGTTCTATATCAAATGAATGAAAAAGCATTGAACATATTTCAAAACAATCTATTCCATGAGAAAGGCAAACCAGCTCTAAACTACCTTCGAAATCGGGGTATTAATGAAGATACTATCAAAAAATTTAGATTAGGATTTTCTTTTGATAGTTGGAATCAAATTTTTAATGCTGTTAAAACTGCAGGGTTCAACAACGATCAAATAGAGAAATCAGGTTTATTTACCAGATCGAACAAAGGGATTTTTGATAGATTCCGCTCTAGAATTATGATACCTATTTTTCATCAATCAGGGAAAATTATTGGCTTTGGCGGAAGAATAATTGGTAAGGACGATTCAGCTAAGTATCTCAATTCTCCTGAAACTATCTTGTATAAAAAAAGCAGTACCTTGTATGGTATACACACATCCAAGGACCACATAAGAAAGGAGGGATATGTTGTTCTGGTTGAGGGTTATATGGACTACCTACAACTATATCAAGCAGGTATCAAGCCTGTATTGGCTACTTCCGGTACTGCATTCACTTCAAGCCATGCTCGGTTACTAACTGGTATGACCAATAAAATTATTATTTTGTTCGATGGCGACGAAGCAGGAGCTAAAGCAGCAATTCGATCAGGTTGGGAGATACTGAAAAATGGACTTGAACCACTGATAATAAGACCGCCAATTGACTTGGACCCTGATGATTGGATTCAAAATTCAGGCATTTATGAGATTAGAGAACACCTAAATAAACCAATATCTTTTATTAATTTTCATCTTGATTATTTCAAAAGTCAATCGCTTGAAGGTACCGAACGAAAACAATATATTCTAGGAATTGCTAAAGAAATTAAAGCAATCAGTGATATTATAATACGTAATGATTTGATTCGGCTCTTATCAGAAAAATTAAAAATAGAAGAAAAAGATCTAATCCAATTGATAAAAAATACCCCAATAAATAGAAATTTTAGCGGAGCAATAAATTCTGATGAGCAGGCACATAACTTCAGCTTCAATTCAATTCAAGAGAAGGCTCAAATTGAGATTTTACAATTGATGGCAAGTAATGATACCAAAATTAGAAACTTTGGTATAAAAGCATCAATGGATATTGATTTTAAACACCCTCTACTGAAAAAGCTCGCTAATCATATAAAAAACTCAAACTCAAACATAACAACTGCTGAGATCATTGAATACTTCTCTGAAAAAAATGAGCGAGACTTGGTTTCGAAAATTTTATTTGAATCACAACAAAATATTGATCCAGAACAAATTGTTAAAGATTGTTTATTTACCTTAAAATCTATACCTATAAAAGAAAAAATTCGATCTCTTCGTGCCGAAATAAGAGTCAAAGAGTCTAAAGGACATGATTCTGAGCACGAACTAAATGAGGTTATTAAACTACAAAATGAGTTAAATGAAATTTAATCAATTGAAATTCACGTTTTTTTTTACAGCAATTGTATCTCTACCAGTTTTGTTAAATGCTGCAAATGAAGTCCAACTCATTACAACACACAAAAAAAGTAATGGAACACTTCTTCGAATTGTTACCAAAAACAAAATAAAAGACCTTTCAAGTTTGGCAGGTTGGATTGGAAATGAAAATTGGTTTTATGTAACTATTAATAATTCAAGTCTTAGTGATAATTTAGGCGGTCTAATTGAATATAGCGACCCCGTGATGAGCTTAGAGGTATCAGAAAACAGAGAATCTGTCCAGTTAGGATTTTTATTTGAGCGAGATTTAGAGGATTTTGAAATTTTTCATTCCGAGGCCAGTAGAGTAATCTTAGTACAAATTTGGGAATCTGTAGGAGACAGTATCCGCTCTGAGGTACAATTATCCGAAAACAAAAACGATAATAGAGTGTTTTCCCTACCAAAAAAAGAATCTAAGGGTTCTCCTTTTTATGATTCTTTTATCTATGCAAGAGATAAATATGGCCCGGAAAAATATTTCGTGTGGTACAATGATTGGTATAGTACTGAAGACGTTATTGGTGATGATAAACAAACTGAACCTAAACCAATGAAAGTAAAAAAAATTGAGAAAGAAATTATTGGTCCCCGCTTCACAAACGAAAAAAACAATATTTCTCAAACTACTCAAAAACAGAAATCAAAGATTCGGATAAATAATATCCTTGAGAGAGGTATGCTACACCAAGGTATAAATCGACCTAATGATACTAAAAAACTTCAAGAAGCATTGCTCTTATTGGGGTACGACCTTGGTAATGAAGGCCCTAATGCTGATGGAGTTGATGGTAATTTTGGAGCAATCACCGAAGAGGCTGTAATGGAATTTCAGACAGACATGGGATACGCTAATGAAAACATTGATGGGATTGTAGGTCTCTATACTTTAAACGGATTAATAAACGAACTAAAACGATTAGGAGTTGAAACTGTTGGTGAGCAGTCCTATACAGTTGCACCAAAGACTTCATCTAAGTTTAACAATTTAAAAAGTGACTTTAAGAATTCTCAAATCCAAAAAAGGAGAGAGTCATCCAAACAACCAAAATTAACATTAGATATAGCACCCCGTAAAGCTAGTGAGTCCTACATAAAAATTAACAGCAACCTTGATGGCGCAAAGGTATATGTTGACGGATCATACATTGGGAAAACACCAATTGTAAAAAAGCTTTCTGTTAGACCTGGTTGGCATCGAATAAGGATGGTGAACCCTTTTGGTCCTCCTCCTCAATTCGTGATCCCAATACCTGATTATCAAGATATATTTGTAAGCGAGGGTCGAACCCAAACAATTCGCTTTAAACTATTTTCTGCAGTACCTGATTCAACAATTTAAAATGTTAATTAAATTCCAAGCTAGAGCCATAACTGGTATGCTGGTTGGGATACTTACTTTATCAATCGCCCAAGCAAATGAACAAAATCCCTCTTTAGAAAAACTTGCAATAAAAGAAATAGATAAAGGCCTAGACATTACATTTCAATTTTCTGATGTTCTTGGAAATAATGATATATCTGGATGGATTGACCGAAATCAATGGTTGACGTTTAACCTTTATAATATTAATCAGCCAGGAAAAGATTTTTTTTCAAAATTCATAATATATCCGATCCAAGAAATAAGACAATCAAAATCTATGGATGCTGTTCAAATTTCAATACATCTTACTAAAACAATTAAATCATTTGATGTAATTCGCCATTTGAATAGTTCAGAAATATTAATAAAGGTGCAATTCGATGAGGGTAATTATGATGGGGATGTTGTAGAGATAAAGCAGTCATTTATTTTCCCGGATAGAAAAGGAGCGCAAAAAAGGCAACATCCTCAATCTTGGAAAGATCAAAGAATTAGAACTTCAATTCGGATATTATGCGATACTCCCGGACTTCCAATATATGTTGATGATAAAATGGTTGGCCATTCGCCTCTGGATCATGGTATTGACGTTTTACCAGGTTGGCATAAAGTTGGTTATTTCCCTGAAGATCCAACAAAAATGAGTAGAATACGATCACCAAAAGAAAAACTTGTGAACGATATAATGCGAATGGGTCTAATGGATGTTTTTGTTGAGGAGGGCGATGAGGCAACCGTTGTTTTAAATTATCAATCATTAGATGATGATGTTCTCGACTATAATGAAAAATTTCGCTCTAACTCATTTATCGGATTTGGAACTTTTTTCTTAGCAATTTTGCTTCTGAGTTGGGGGATGGCATAGTTAATTTATTTAATTGTAAGGTTTTTAGACTGAGTTATTATGCTTTATTTATATCATTAATATTTTCGAAAGAAAAAAATTTTATCTCTGGAATTGTTACCAGTGAAAAGGGAGATAGGTTAAAAAAAGTTCCTGTAATACTCATGACTCCAAGCCAGAATATAATCAAAAGTGTAAGAACAAATAGAAAAGGTGAATTTATTTTTAAAAAAATAGATCCAGGATCTTTTACCATACAGGCTAAACATAAAATTCTTGGAACTGGTACCGCAGATATTGTTTTAAAAAATAAAAGCTTACAATTAAAACTGACAATTCCCTCAAAGCAAGTTTCTGCAGTAGCTAAGAAATCTAATGAAAAAATTTTTCATCAAAATCCTGGTGCTAAGTTTTTTCAGTATTGGAATCCTTACAGAAGATCTTTATCAATTGAAGGAAACCCTCAAACTTTTTACGGAAAACCTTATTTTGAAGTGACATATAATAAATATAAACTCATTAAAACTGTGAAAGAGTATGATGCCGATAGGAATCCAATACAAACGTGGAATTTAAAGTGGACTAGAAGTGGTAGTCGTTCTGAATATAATGTAAAATTTCACAAAAGAGGCTCCATTTGAAGACTTGATGAAAAATTATTTTCAAATCAACTTAGTGAAGTCAGATCAGGGTGGGTAGCCACATATAAAAGTAGAAAGGATGGTAGACCAAAAGAAATTATTGTCAGAGATGATATAGGAGTACATTTCTATACATACAAGTTCACATACGCTTCGCAAGTAGACTCAAATATCGTGATGGAAATAATTGAATCTTCATATTTTCGCTCTGATGATACTTTTGAAGGTCGCCATTTAGTTTTTATGGAAAGCGGAGAGTGGTTAAGAATGATTCAATACTATGATAAAGAAAATAAAAGTGCATTTACATTAGAGTATCTTCATGATGTTGAAAAAGAGGAGACTATCGAGATTCAATTAGATAAAGATGGGAAAGAAGTTTCTAGAAAAATAATTCCTTTTCTGAAGCCAGATCAATTTGCTTATTCCCTTGAGTGGGCTGGTAGGCAAATCATAGTTCATGAATTAGAAAATAAAAGGGGTAGTGAGGAATCACTAGCGACCTCTAAGAAGAAATTAGAACAGCAATATATGTCATTTGAGCTCTTACACCCATTTTATCGTGATGAAATCCTAGACGAATACCCAACCAGATTTTTTGGGACTTGGGTTGTAGGAACGAAGAATGTAATACAATATGGCTCAACTGGATTTGGTACAGAAATACTCTGGGTTAATCATTATTCTAAAGACCCTCTGAAAAATCTTCAAACGCTTGGATTTTTTGGAATTGCAAGATCGGATATGAGTCCTGTCCTATTTTTCCTTCCTGATCTTTATAGACTTGAATATAAATACGGCTTAGGAATATTTACAGAAGGGTATGGACTGAATGTAGGATTTTCTTTCAGTCCATTGATTAACATTGTTGATTTAAAACTTGTTCCAATATCAACAAAAATAGGGGTTGTAGGAAATGCTGTCCTAGCAAAAGGAGTATTAGAAAATGTCGACTACACATATTGGGCCACGATAGGTTTAAGCATTTCTTGGCCTACTCCAAACAGATAGAATAAAAAATCATTTCGCCCATCCCTCTTTTTCGATTATTTTTTTGAGTGAGACAGTATTTGGATGTTCTGTATCAACTATTTTATGTCTTTCTAGATATTTTAATGCTTGATATATTTGTTTTGCATCGTTTTCATTTCCCTCAGGATACTTTTTGATATCCATTATGATTTTTTCTGATAATCTGTGTACAGTTAATCTAACTTCATCATCATTCTTATAACAAAGAGCCTCCATAAGAAGAAGTAACTTCTTAATACCATCCTCATTCTGCGTTTTATTAAGAATGGTTTCTGCTATTTCCATACGTTTCTCATTACTTGCAGTTGATGACAATGCCCCATCTGTTCCACCCTCAATCGGTCTTTTTCGCAACTCACGATACCAAATATTTCGAAACTGTACTGGGTTTCCATGGTCTTGAAGTTTTAAAGGACCAACAATTGGGAACGCTCTTGATTTAGATCGTTTTTTGTGTAAACCACCACCTTCTAACGGAGTATTGTCTTGGACAACAACTCCATTAAGGAAAACAGTCAGGGAGCCCTCATCTAAAATTTTTCCATCTTTAAGTACTGGTCGACGAAATATGATGTCATAAATTTGCCATTCTCCTGGAGGTTTAAGCGCATTTACCATGGGAGGCATCACACCATAAACAGAGCCTGCGAATCCATCAGGGTATGTCGGATTATTATAATTATCAAGAATTTGGACCTCGGTTTCACCCATAAGAAAAACGCCACTATTCCCTCTGCCTTGACCACTTCCGACTATCTTCATAGGCGCTGACCATTCTATATGCAGTTGACAATCTGCAAATTTGGCTTTTGAAATTAAACTGCCTGCTCCTTTTACAGATATTAATCTTTGATTCCTAACTATCCAATTTTTTTTTCTCCTTGGATTTTCGTGTTCCCAGTTTTTGAAAAAGGAATTTTTGGTACCATCAAACAATATTATAGCATCTGAGGGGGGATCTCCAGGTAGAGCACTAGGTTTAACTTTCATTGGTTGGGGTCGATTATTATCATGTACAGCCCAAGGATGTGTTTCATCAGGGGGGTCACCATAAAATTGGGCTGAAGTAATTGAAAAGATAGAAAAAAAGAATAAGATAAGTGTAATAAACAGGTTCATTGGTTTAGGATCCATTAATTTTTCAGGATGATTTTACCCAATTAACTTTTTGGAAAAAAGTTCTTCCATTTTAATTAATCATTTTCTAGACCGAAAATAGATTAAGCGTTTCATTATAATTAGCTCTGCGAATGCACTGTGGTTTGTCAAAACCAGCATTATTAACTTTTTCTGAAACTGGATAATAATCCAAGTCAATTTTAGAGGATTTTAAAACTGATAGTGCCAAACTTATACTATTTTTTTCAAAATTAAGCCATGTATCTAGATTTTCAGTATGTAAAATAACAGGCATACGATTATGAATTTGTGAAACTTTTTGAGTGGGAGTCGTTGTGATAATTGTGTAACTACTAATTGATTTGCCAGATGAACTTGTTTTGCTTGACCAAAGTCCTGCCATTGGTAAAAGCTTTCCATTTGGATTAAAAATATAATGTGGCTTTTTAAATTTTCTTGATTTTTGCCATTCAAAATATCCATCTGCGATAACCACACACCTTTTTTTTGATACTAGGTCTTGAAAAGAGGGTTTCTCTAAAAGGGTCTCTGATCGTGCATTAAAAAGTTTTTTACCCATTAATTTGTCCTTTGACCAAGACGGCTCGAGTCCCCATTTCATTTCTTTGATAATTCTATTTTTTCTATTCCAAATCAAAACAGGATTGTATTGGCCGGGAGAAATATTATATCTTGGTAAAAAGGTATCTGAGTTATCCCATTCATCGATAAACAATTCTTTGATAATTTTTTCTGGAGTTAGAATTAATGTCGTGCGGCCACACATATGTTTATAACTTTTCAATAATTTCTTATTTAAAAAAAAATAGTTTGGTAATATTGTACAAACGAAAGTTAAAAAATTTTGCAAATATGAAGAAATTAGTTTTACTCCGTCATGGAGAAAGTGAATGGAATCTGCAAAACCGATTTACAGGATGGACTGATGTAGGTCTTACTGAAAAAGGTCGGTCCGAAGCTGGTTTTGCAGGAGAAATATTAAAAAATGAGGGTTTTGTTTTCGATGTTGTTCACGCTTCAATACTAAAACGTGCGATCCTCACATTGGAGATATGTCTGGAAAAAATGGGTATTGAAGATATTACTATAAACAACGATTGGAGACTGAATGAAAGGCACTATGGAGCTCTTCAAGGTCTGAATAAGACAGAAACTGCAAATAAATATGGGGATGAGCAAGTTTTGATATGGCGTAGAAGTTATACTACCAGACCGCCTGAATTATCCTCAGATGACTCGCGACATCCAAAATTTGATCCAAAGTATAAAAGCATCGATAAAAAAAAGTTGCCCTCTTCAGAGTGCTTAAAAGATACCGTTGATCGTTTTCTTCCTTATTGGGAGGATTCAATTAAACCTGATTTAAAATCAGGGAGGCGGGTTCTAATTGTTGCACATGGGAACTCACTTAGAGCCTTAGTAAAGAACCTCGACAATATATCTGATGATGAAATATTGAAGTATAATATACCAACAGGTACTCCTCTTATTTATGAGTTAGATAATGACCTAGTGCCTACAAAAAATTATTTCCTTGGTGACCAAGAAAAAATAAAAGCTGCAATGTCAGCTGTGGCATCTCAAGGAAAGGCGAAATAACTTATTTGAAAATTTGATTCAATTGCCCAGATAATCGGGCCCCACCTTGAAGAAGTCTCAACTCTAGCAGGTTTTTATTTTTATATAAATAGTTCCAAGTTAAGTTTTCTCCCTTAAAGTCATAACATTGTACTCTATATTTTTTTGATTCTTCAATATAATCAAAAACCGTATTTTTTTGCCATTTGATTATAGTTTCATGATCTGCATCTAGTAATAAGTAATTTGCATATTCTGAATAACTTAATTTTTGAAGCTCAAATAATTTTGTATCCCAAACTGAGTGTAAGTTCGTTTTCTCACCAAACCACTTTACCTTTACAGAATTTCCTCCTCTATCTTTTCCATTACCGACGTGCAATGGTTGATGAAGGTCTTGAATCAAATGAACCATGAATTTTAGTGCAATTATTTTTTCTTCCACACCTGAGTTTTTATTTTTGAGAATTTCACTGAACTCATTTATTTTTTCAACTGCCTTGCCAGCATGCTTTCCTTTTTTATATTGCTCATTATCCGGGATAGTACAATAGTGCCAATCCGATGCATGTCCCCATGTAGGGTCTGATCTTATCTCGTCTGCCCAATTACTGATTCTGGAAATATCGTGATGCCCTAAAAGTTTTTTAATCTCTATTTTTGCAACTTCGCTGAGATAATTTTCTGCAACCATACCAATTATTCTATGTCCTGTTTTACCCCAGCCAAAAACGGATTCGGTAAAAACTATTACGGCAATTATAAATTTTAAGGGCATTCTTTTCATTTAGATTTTTTATAGGCAGGTTAAGGATTTAATGGCACAAAACCTAAAATCATCCTTGGATACTTATCCGTTGCTATTAAAAATCCCTCTCGATCGAAGCGTACAATCCCTTCCCAATTTCTTGAGATCTTAGAATTAATTGCGATTTGAATAGGTGATCTTTCCGTTAATACTATTGAGCCATTATTTATTTTAAACTCTGCGAGGCGTTCTATGCTCCTAACATCCGTTACAATCCCCTGCGTTTGATAATCAGATAATAAAACATCCTCAGCAGGCAGAAGTCGGTCAAGATCTCCTTCCCATAAATAATTTATACCCCAATAGGTATTATTCTCATCTAATTTTGTGACATCATTTATACGATATTCAATGTTTGGATGACTAATTCTTTTTATTTTTTGATCCTTAATAGATATTGAATATTGCCATGCATCAGATCTAAGGTTTCTACCATTTGCCTCAAAAATTACAATCGCTTCATCGTTTTGAATTAATAAAGATTCAAAAGTAAAATTATCGATTTGCACTGGAATTGGTAGCTCTATTATGTTTCTCTTAGGGATATTAATTTTATTTTTTTCTAGATTTATATCACCCCAAATAAAATAACCAGCCATTAATTTATCTTTTTTTGCTTCAATAGTTAAGGCCACAATCTCGTTGTGAAAAACAATAGCTTCAAAACCCTCAAACCCAGGAATTGTTTTAGAATAATCAACTGTTTTAAATATTATTTTATCAGGCTTTATTGGGGGTGGTTTTTCAATAGTTAAATATTCCCGTATTTTTCTCTTAGGGATCGAATAAACGTAACCACCAAGATTCTCCGGAAGTAAAATCAGTTTATCTTGATACCAATCCATTCCTGATATTTCTTCCTCTCCGTTAGTTATATGACCAAATAATTTTATTTCTCTTAGAGATATTTCATTACCTAAAATTATAGAAAAGTAAAATATGATAATGAAAATTTTCATTTATTAATTTGTAAAATAGTATTTCATATTTATTTCAACCATTTACTATGATTGATTATTGTTTGAGATATTATACAAATATTCAAATGAGTATATACCTGTATTGTGTCCATCTGCCCAGAATGGTCTTATAGCATAATGTCCAACTGGTTGTATGCCACTTATTTGATAACTGGAATTATTCAATTCTTTAGCAGGTCCTTTATATACATTACCAAAAACATCTTTTTCTCCTGCACATGTTGCGCATGGGCATTTTTGCCTTAAAATTTTAAGCGGTAATGCATGCTCCGTTCCGTCGCTCCATTGAAGTAATATTAAATCATTTACTACCTCATGACTTATTAATTGAAGGTATGACATTATTTAATTAAAACTAGTTTTGTTGTTTGAATATAGTGATCAAAATGAAGAACAACAAAATACAGTCCACTAGGAAAAGATTGAGCATTCCAAATTATTTTATGATCTCCCATAACAAATTTCTGATCTATTAGTGTTTCAACTAATCTGCCGCGAATATCAATTATATCTAATTTTAATTTTCCATTGCCTTTTAGCGAAAAATCAATTGTTGTGGTTGGATTAAATGGATTTGGATATGCAGGATAAAGTAAAGAAGTATTGAAATTCTCAGGTTCTACATATGTTTTTAAAATTGGTATTGAAACAGGTACAAAATTAAATATCCCATTATTTACATTTATCATATGTGGGGGAAAATAAAGAGCAGGCTTCAGAAATGCAGTTTGAAATAAACCTGATAAAGTAGAATCATTAGACTGATCTATTTCTATCTGCCCAGAATAACCCAGGTAAAAATTGCTCGAAAATTCTTGGAAAAAATCTTCGAAAAAAGTGTCCAGACTTGATATGTCGTTAATTAAGGAATCCGTAAATACAGAAAATAAATCTGAAACAAAAATAGAATCAATGCTAGGCACAAAAACTATAATACTCTCTAGGGTTAAAGGATTATTTTGGTCTCCTTCCCCAGGAATCTCCCAAGTTCTTGGTTGTACAGGAAAAACTGTATCCTGGAGAATACATAGAAATAGGTCAAATTTATCATCGCCTTGGTCGGAAATTGCCCCAATTAAAACCAAAGACGAGTCAGAGTCTCTCTGATTAAAAACAAAACTCGTAATTACAGAATCATTAGAAATGGCATTGAACGATCCACTTACAGTACCTGTATATTCAAAACTAACACTGCCCTGAAATAATGCTTGTGCTAAGCTTACAGATGGGAGAAGTAGTGTTATAAATTTTAAAAAAAAATTACTTTTAATAATATGACCTTTATTCACACAAAATTACTTTTAAAACTAATACGTTCCACCAATAGGATGCATTTTATTCATAATTTTTGTATTTATGGATAAATATTTTAAACTTAACAAATGCAAGAACCTGATTTTATTATAGCTTCTGATAACACTATTTTAGTGAAATTCGGTGAAAAAATTTCAAACAGAATACGGAAGCATGTTCTTTCATTCTGTCAACACCTTATCAAAAATCCACTTCGATTCGTTATCGGATTATCGCCGGGTTATAGTTCCATACTTATAAGAACTAAAAATGACTGTATGATAAATAATTGTAAAAAAGAGATACAGTTGGCATTTAAATCAAAATTAAACAATTCGGTTTTTAGAACAGATTTAATAGAGATTCCAGTTTGTTATGATCATAACTTAAGCCCTGATATGAACAGGATTAAAAAGATAACTTCATTAGAGAAAGAAAAAATTATTTCATTACATAGCTCTAATGATTACATTGTCTATTTTATAGGATTTTCCCCCCAGTTCCCTTATTTAGGTGGAATGGAAAAAGCCCTCACAACTCCCAGGCTAGATTACCCTAGAACTAAAGTCCCTTCTGGATCTGTTGGTATTGCTGATGATCAAACTGGGATATACCCTCTATCTACTCCTGGAGGATGGAATATTATTGGTAGAACTCCATTGAACCTTATAAAAAAAAATAATTTAGAAAAAAGTATAATAAAAATGGGTGATATTATACGATTTATACCTATAAAATTTGATGAATACGAAAAAATAAAAATAAATCAATAATGAGCATATATATTATCAATTCTGGCGTTCAAACAACTGTACAAGATCTTGGACGGAAAAACAAAGCCCATCTAGGGATTTCTGCAGCAGGAGCAGCAGATACTTATTCTATGAAAATTGCTAACATAATTGTCGGTAATAGGATAGGACAATCTACTTTGGAAATGACTCTGTTTGGTGGTGAGTATAAATTTCAAAAAGATGCAATTATAGCATTTGCTGGGAGTATTTTTAAAGTAACTATGGATGGAAAAAATATTGAATTTTATAAATCATATGAAATCAAAAATGGGTGTACAATTAAGGTAGGTCCCACCATCGAAGGTGCACGATGCTATCTTGCAGTGCGAGGAGGTTTAAAAGTACCTACATCAATGAATAGTCATTCAACTCATATTCTGTCAGGTATTGGAGGACACAAGGGAAGAGCTTTAAAGAAAGGAGATAAAATTAATATTTTTGATTTAGATGACGATTTTGTACCAAAAAATAATTTTGAATTTCCAACAAAAATAAAAAGAGATACTATTAGAGTAACAAAGGGTCTGCAACATAATTTTTTCAACAAACTAATGAAAAACAATTTTTTAGAAAATAAATTTAAAGTTTCCACTCAATTTGATCGTATGGGCATACGCCTACAAGGACCAAAGATTATTCCAATTGAAAAAAATGACATAATTACAGAAGGTATTCCACTTGGTGCCGTACAAATACCTGGCAATGGTAACCCTATTATTTCATTTGTAGATCATCAGACAACGGGCGGTTACCCAAAAATTGCAAACGTTATCACAGCTGACTTGTGTAAAGTCGGGCAACTTAAACCTGATGACCGATTACAATTTGAGATGGTAACAATCAAAGAAGCTGAATATTTAAGGCTTAATCAAGAAAAACACATAAGAGATTTACAAAATTTTCAATAATAATATGGATTTAAATAGCGATATGGGTGAGTACCTTGAATTAATTCAAAATGGTACTTATGAAAGTCTTATGAGCTACGTAACATCAATAAATGTAGCTTGTGGTGGACATGCTGGTAATGAAAAAATAATGGAGGAAACAATTGCTATCGCAAAAGATCAGGGTATAAAAATCGGAGCTCATCCTAGTTACCCAGATTTGGAAAATTTTGGCCGTCTAGATTTTGATATAGGCCATCTTGAACTCAAGGACAGTATCTATGATCAAATTAACCTACTTATACAGATTGCGCTTGAACAAGATGTAATACTATCGCACGTTAAAGCACATGGAGCCCTATACAATCGGGCGGCAAATGATCCAGAAATTGCTGAAATTTTAGGACAGGCTATTCTTGATTTAAACCCTAGATTATCTTCAATAGGTTTAGCAGGATCAAAAATGTTGGAAATACATGAAAAGATGGGACTGAAAACTATACCAGAAGCATTTGCAGATCGTATATATGAGCCAGATGGGAAGCTTAGAAATAGGAAATTAGAAAAGTCAATCATAAGTAATCCTAAAGAGGCGGCAGAACAGGCGGTTCTACTTTCAAATGGAAAAGTAATAGCAATCAATAATCAAGAGATTAAAATTAAAGCTAGCACTATTTGTATCCATAGCGATCATCCCAACGCACTTGAAATTGCAAGAGAAGTGAACGTCGCGTTGAATTATTAATTTGGAATAAATTCACAAAATTAATTTTATACAAAACAGGTTACCTTAATAATGACAAAAAATATGTTAACTATTGATCAGAATAAATTATTAAAAAAGAATAATAACCGATATGCCGTAAAAAATATTTCAATAGCCAAACTGCCAATGGCTTTTCTTACGGGTTTAAAAATTGAGTACATCAATGAAAGTAAATCAAAAACTAGCGTTAAATTTGGATACTTAACAAAAAATCCATATCGATCCACATATTTTGCTTTGCTTAGTATGGCGGCGGAACTAAGCACGGATCTATTCGCTAACTTTTATGCTATGGGAATTAAACCTATTATCGCTTTAATAATCACAAAGTTAAATGCTAGTTTTATAAAAAAGGCAATTGGTACTACCACTTTTGTTTGTGAAGATGGCCAACAAAAATTTCAGGAAGCTATTGAAATATTGCATACACAAAGCTGCCCAGCTGAAGTAAAATCCAAGTCTACTGGTATGAGTGAAAGCGGAGAAATTGTAGCTGAATCTGAAATTTATTGGTCTTTTAAGCAACGAAAACACTAAGATATGAAAAAAGCGGTTATCCTCTTTTCTGGTGGACTGGATTCAACGACCTGTCTAGCTATCGCAAAAAGGCAATTATATGCTCCTTTTGCATTAACAATTAATTATGGACAGCGTCACGATATCGAAATTAAACAAGCATCAAAAACAGTAAAATCATTAAAAATAATAGATCATTCAATTATAGATATCGATTTAGCTCAATTTGGAGGATCTGCCCTCACTGATGGTACGCCCGTACCGAAAAATCAACTAAGTCTTGAAGCCGATGATATACCCGTAACCTACGTGCCAGCTAGAAATACAGTTTTTCTCTCGCTTGCTTTGGCTTGGGCTGAAACCCTGAAATCCAGTGACATATTTATTGGGGTGAATGCCATGGATTATAGCGGTTATCCGGATTGTAGACCAGAATATATTAAAGCATTTGAGAGCTTAGCAAACCTAGGTACAAAAATGGGTGTGTCTAAAAATAAATTTAAAATTCATACGCCGCTGATTAAAATGAGTAAATCTGAGATTATAAAAACTGGAATCAGCCTTGGGGTTGATTATGGACAAACCTCAAGCTGTTATGACCCTCATAAAAATGGAGATCCTTGCGGATATTGCGACGCCTGCCTTTTGAGAAAAAAAGGCTTCAAAGAAGCTGGGATAAATGATCCCTTATTCTACAGATCATGAAAATATACAAGATAAAAGAAATTTATCTGACTTTGCAAGGTGAAGGTTTTTATACTGGCCGTCCGGCAGTATTTGTCAGGTTTTCTGGATGCAATTTGTGGACCGGTCACGATAAAGATCGTGAAAGTGCTATTTGTTATTGGTGCGACACTAATTTTGTTGGTTTGGACGGCCCCAACGGTGGAAAATATAATATACATCAAATTACGAATATTATAATCAACCTATGGGAGGAAAGTGAAAGTTTTAAACCATACGTTGTATTTACTGGAGGGGAACCATTATTACAACTAGATGAAGAATTAATTAATTATTTGAGTGACTCTGGCTTTGAAACAGGGGTTGAAACCAATGGAACCATAGCACCTCCAAATGGAATTGATTGGATCTGTGTAAGCCCTAAAGCGAATACTGATTGTATAATAAAGAAGGGAAACGAACTCAAACTGGTTTTCCCACAATGTGGAATAAATCCCAGAAATTATGAAAAACTAGAATTTGAACATTTTTTTCTACAACCAATGGACGGCAAAAATCAAAACGAAAATATTCAAAGATCCAAAGATTATATATTTAGAAATCCAAAATGGAAAATAAGTTTACAGACTCATAAAATTATAGGAATACCTTAAATTTAAATATGGAAATTTTTAGAATTTTTTCAATTGAGGCAGCAAGATCACTTCCGAACCTTCCAGACAAGCATCCTTGTAAAAATATTCATGGTCACTCATTTAAAATCATCATCACCATTGAGGGTGATATCGATAAAAAAACAGGCTTCGTCATGGATTTCAATGATATTGATATTGCGTTTAAACCTATTTTTAAAATGATTGACCACAGATATCTCAACAATTTGAAAGGATTGGAAAATCCTTCTAGTGAAAATCTTAGTAGATGGATCTGGAAAAAATTAATCAACAGTCTTCCTCTCTTATCAAAGATCGAAATTCGCGAGACTGAATCAACAGGTTGTGTATATAGAGGTTTATGAAATGCCGAAAGCTTCAGGTAAAAAATTTGACTTTTTAGATGAATCTCATATTGATCCTAAACTCTTAGAATTATTTGACTTCAAGAGTCCGGATCAATATATAAAAACAGAAACTTATGAATTTAGTGCGGTTTGTCCTTTTAGCGGTCTGCCGGATCTAGCTTACGTTAAGATAGAATACTATCCTAAAGGATTCAAATGTGTTGAGCTTAAGTCATTAAAATATTATTTTGTTAGTTACCGTAATGTTGGTATATATCAGGAAGCAGCAACCAAACGAATTTATGATGATCTTAGGAATGCTTTAAAAACAAAATTAATCAAAGTGACCACTGTATATAACATTCGAGGAGGCTTTAAGACCACCTGTGAAGAGGGTTCAATTAAATAAAATAAGATCTCAGTAATTATTGATAAGATTGATTTTGGAACCTTAAAAGCCATTCTTTTTAGCAAACATTATTAATTATTTATACCAAGTACTAAGAAACCCTAATCCTTAAAAATACAAATGTCAGTTTAAATCATGTCGAATAAACTTATCACAGAATCATTGTCCGGAAAATGGTACACTGAAAAAAGAATCTTTGATAAAGAAACTGATAAAATTTTTTTCAATTCTTGGTTATTAGTATGCTCTGAATCTAAAATCAAAAAACCAGGAGAAACACTGTTTGTTGAAATATTGAACCAACCCTTAATTTTTATTAGACAAGAAGACCAAAGTATTAGAGTTTTTTATAATGTATGTAGCCATCGGGGCGGATCAATTAAAAAAGAGCATAAATGCGTTAATTATTTACAATGCAGCTATCATGGTTGGATCTATAATTTGAATGGGGAACTAAAAAAATCAAGAGGTTTTAATTCATCACAGCTGAATTTTAATGATTTAAGGCTTAAAGAAATTGACTCCAGAGTTTGGAAAGGAATGTTATTTATAAATTTTTCTAGCACACCAGATACTTTTAAAAATACATTCGACAAGATTGAAGAATTAATTAGCCCTTACAAAATTGATAGTTTCCTTTTTTACAAAAGAATATCATATAAAATTAAATGCAATTGGAAAGTATATTTAGATAATTACTTAGAAGGCCTTCACATCCCAATTGTTCATCCAAAATTAAATAGAGCCTTAAACTACAAATCTTATAAAACTGAAGTTTTTGATAATTTTTCAGTACAGTCTGGAAAAATTATAAATGAGAATTCACCTTATTTAAATGACTCAAATAGCTATGCCTACTATGTGACAATTTATCCAAACTTTTTATTTAACATTGCTCCGGGTAGGCTTCAAACTAATATCATAGAGCCCGTGAATGAGAAACAATGTGTTGTGCACTTCGATTATTATTTTGATTCAATTGAAAAATCTATAATTAATGAAGATATTACCTTTAGCGACAAAGTCCAAAAGGAAGATATATTGATTTGTGAAAAGATACAAAAAAATATGTCTTCAAGGGGGTTTGATAAGGGTATTTTATCAGGTGATTATGAACTTGGAGTTAAACATTTTCAGGACTTCATTAAAAAGTCATTAATATAATGTCTGTTGTTTGTCAAATTGGTGGAGGGATGATTGGTGAAATCATGGCACATGATATTTCAAAAAGGCATGAACTCCATCTAGCTGATTTAGATGAGAACATTTTAAAAAATATAAAAAAAACAAACCCTTCAATAATAATTAAACACATTGATGCCAATGATTTAAATCAATTAGAGGAATTCATTGCACCTGCTGATATTGTTTTATTATCTGTCCCCGGATATCTAGGTTACAATTTGCTGAAATTTATTATATCGCTAAAAAAAAATATTGTTGATATCTCATTTTCTCCAAATGACCCAATTATACTTGACGAATATGCAAAAGAAAATAATACTACCGTTGTTTTTGACTCTGGTCTTGCACCTGGTATCCCTAATTATTTATTGGGAAGCCTTGACCTTTCAGAACAAATAACAGAATTCAACTATTTTGTAGGTGGATTACCAAAGAAACCTCTCCCCCCATATAATTATAAGGCACCCTTCTCTCCTATCGACGTTCTAGAAGAATATACTCGCCCCGCAAGAGTTATTGAAAATGGAGAACTAATTATTAAACCAGCTTTGTCAGAGGTTGAAGAAAAATATTATAGCCAATCTGGTTTCTTAGAAGCATTTAATACTGACGGGTTGAGGTCACTGTTATCAACTATGAATCATATTCCAAATATGTTTGAAAAGACTTTAAGATATCCCGGACATGCAGAATTAATCAACAAGGAAATGGAAACTGGAAAAATAAACCCATCTGATACTAAAAGCTTAAACAAGTTGTTTAATCATTGGAAATTAGATCCCTATGAAGTAGAGTTCACAATACTTGACATCAACATCAAAACTAAATCAAACAATTATAACTTTTTTTTATATGATGAAACTGATTTAGTAAATAATAATACATCAATGTCACGAACAACGGGGCTTACCGCTAGCGCAACCATTGATGTAATTAGCAATGGGATGTTTGATAAAAAAGGTGTGTTTCCTCCAGAAATTGTGGGATCATATCCTGGAGTATTTGACTTTATTAAAACGCATTTAAAAAGAAAAGGTGTTTTCTTGAAAAATATGAATTGTTTAAACCCTAAGTAATTACCAATCAGGTTTTTTTTATATAAGTTTGTTCAATAAATTAAGTATCTTTAATAATTCTATTTTTAAAAGACTAATGATCCGGTAGCTCAGTTGGTAGAGCAGTGGCCTTTTAAGCCATTGGT
>MDSY01077475.1_pt1 | contig 21190 bp, 18 predicted proteins | sample 811131 | NCBI WGS metagenome assembly MDSY01 (sample SAMN05326643, study PRJNA326480) | marine metagenome | isolation source: seawater | place: Atlantic Ocean: South West | collected 2010 | reverse complement strand
GGTCGTGTCTTAGACCATACTTTTCCTTCTGGACATAAAATTGAAATTGTTAGAATTGAAAATAGATCCTATCAGTATTTGTATAAAGAGGGAGATGGTTACCACTTTATGCATACTCAAAATTTTGAACAAATATTCTTAGAATCTCATATGATTGGGAAACCTGATTTTTTAAAAGAGGGAATAATTTGTACAATTATTTTTCATGCCGAAGAAGAGTTGCCACTTTTAGTTGAGCAGCCACAGTTTTTACAGGCTGAAGTAACTTACACAGAACCTGGAGTTAAAGGTGATACGGCTACTAATACTATGAAACCAGCTACAATTGATACAGGAGCAAAAGTAAAGGTTCCTTTATTTATTAATACTGGAGATATGATAAAGGTGGATATTCAAAAAAGTATGTACGTAGAAAGAGTGAAGTCATGAGTTTTACAATACACGGTATACAGCATCTTGGCGTTGGTGTCCCAGAACATAAAGAAGCATGGGATTGGTACATTAAATTTTTTGGAATGGATATTCCACTTTTTAATGATGAGGCAGAGGCTCCACTAATGACTATTTATACAAAAGACAAAGTGATTTCTAAAAGAGCTGCAATGGTTCTTAATATAAAGGGCGGTTGTGCAATGGAAGTCGTTTCCCCAACCACCTTTAAAGCTACTAATGCTAAAATAGATTTTCAGCTTGGAGATTTAGGTATTTCCACCGGTTTTATAAAAACTCCAAATGTTAGTAAAGCTTTTGATTTTTTTAAATCTAATGATGCAAATTTAATTTCCGATGTAATAGATTCACCATATGGTTGGGAAACATTTTATGTTAAAGATTTAGATGGGTTGCTCTGGCAAATAATCCCAGCTAATGATTTTTATACAAATCATCATCATGCAACTGGAGGAACAGTAGGTTGTTCAATAGGTATTTCCAATATGGATAATTCATTGTCTTTTTATAATCTTCTTGGCTATGATGAAATTATTGATGATAAAACAGGGATATTCAATGATTGGACCAATATTCCAGGGGGAAATAGTGAGTATCGAAGAGTTTTATTGTCTCAGAAAAATCCTTCTGGTGGTGGATTTACCAAATTAGCTGGTAAAAGTTATATTGAACTGGTTCAAGATACATCCAATCGTACTGCTAATAAAATTTACGAAGACAGGCTATGGGGAGACATCGGATTTGTCCATTTGGGATTTGATGTGAGAAACATGCAAGCACTTGGAGAGAAACTAGAAAAAGAAGGTTTCGGATTTACCTGTGACACAAAAGACGTTTTAAGTATGGGAGAAAATACAAAGGTTCACTGTACTTATTGCGAAGACCCAGACGGTACCTTAATTGAAATGATAGAAGTTTATAAAATTCCAATAATAGAAAAATTAGGTCTATTCTTAAATGTTGAAAAAAGAAACCCATCCCAACCTTTGCCCAACTGGATGCTCAAGGCATTAAAGTTTACAAGAGTAAAAAATTAGGATCTAGGTACCTGATTGTTTTTTTATTATTTTGTAAAACAGGTTTGGAAAAAACCTTTTAATTTTCACCATCCATATTTCTTTTCCCCCTGTGAATATCTCATGTTTGTTGTCTATTATTCCGTTAATAATATCCTGTGAACATTTTTCAGGGCTAATTCCATTTTGTTGGTTTCTGTCTTGTAATCCATACTGGTCTCCAGTTCCAGACAGTGCATTTTTAGAAATATCTGTATTTACAAAGCCTGGGAAAACTATACTAATGTCAATATTGTTTTTCTCTTCTTCGAGTCTCAAAGACTCAAAAAATCCTACTTGAGCAAATTTCGATGCTGCATATGCTGACCTTAAGAAAAAGCCAAATTTTCCAGATAAACTACTTACAGTTACAATGTGTCCTTTTTGTTGTTTTTGCATTGTTGAAAGGACCGATTTTGTTAAGCCAATAGTTCCAAAATAATTTATTTCCATAAGTTTCCTATCAACTTCAATAGATGTTTGACCAGCCTCTGACCTTTGGCTAATTCCACCATTGTTTATTAAAAGGTCAATACTTCCATATTTTTTGACAACCAATTGAGTAGCTGTTTCAAAAGCTTCTGGTTTTTCTAAATCTAGTGGTAAAATGTAAGAGTTCCCGTTGCATTGTTTTGCAACATTCTCTAATTCTTCTTTATTTCTAGAAGAAAGTACAATATTTGCTTCCAAGTCACTAATTCTTAATGCCAAAGCTTTACCAATTCCTGAAGATGCGCCAGTTATCCAGACTGTCTTTCCATTAAATTCGATCATAAGATAAATATAAGATTAGTTGAACTAAAAACCATTAAATAAAGAAACTAACGGCTGATTATGAAAATTAATTGGCTAACCCGTCGATTAAATCTTGGTCTGCAATATTAGGTAATGTTACTTTTAACTTTGGATTTCTTTTCATCTCTCTTTTTATTGCGAAAATTGCTTCTTTGTTTCTTGCCCAATTTCTTCTTGCAATTCCATTATTAACATCCCAAAAAAGCATATTAATTATTTTGTCTTCAGAATTTTGAGAACCATCAATAGTTAATCCGAAACCTCCGTTAATAACTTCACCCCAGCCAACACCTCCTCCATTGTGAATACTTACCCAGGTTGCTCCTCTAAATGAGTCACCAATAACATTTTGAATAGCCATATCTGCGGTAAATGCAGAGCCATCGTAAATATTTGAAGTTTCTCTGTATGGAGAATCGGTTCCTGAAACGTCGTGATGGTCTCTTCCCAAAACTATAGGTGCTGAAATTTCTTTATTTTTTATTGCATTATTAAATGCTTTGGCAATTTCAATTCTTCCTTCTGAGTCTGCATATAGTATTCTCGCTTTAGAGCCTACTACTAATTTGTTTTCTTGGGCTCCTTTTATCCATTTTATGTTGTCTTTCATTTGTTGCTGGATTTCTTCTGGAGCACTTTTAATTAATCTCTCTAAAACTTTACAAGCAATTTCATCACTTTTTTTTAAGTCGCTAAAATCACCAGATGTACATACCCACCTAAAAGGTCCAAACCCATAATCAAAACACATTGGTCCCATTATATCTTGAACATATGAAGGGTATTTAAAGTTGATTCCATCGTTGCTCATTACATCTGCTCCTGCTCTTGATGCTTCTAGTAAAAATGCATTTCCATAATCAAAAAAGTAAGTACCCTTTTCACTATGTTTTTTTATAAATGATGCATGTTTAATAAGTGAATCTTTGACTTTTTCTTTAAATTTATTAGGATCTTTTCGCATCATCTCATTTGCTTGGTCAAAACTAATTCCTGTGGGATAGTACCCCCCTGCCCATGGATTATGTAAAGATGTTTGGTCTGAACCTAAATCAATAAAAATATCTTCATTGTGAAACTTTTCCCACACGTCAATAATATTTCCATCATAAGCAATTGACACAACCTCCTTGTTTTTTTTAGCAATACTAACTCTTTGGCATAATTCGTCTAAATCGCTAATTATTTCATCTACCCATCCTTGTTCATGTCTTTTGAAACTTGCTTTTGAATTTATTTCGGCAGTTACAGAAATAACCCCGGCAATATTCCCAGCTTTTGGTTGAGCACCGCTCATGCCTCCTAATCCAGCTGTGACAAATAATTTACCAGCAGGACCATTGTTATCTATTTTTCTACAAGCATTAAGAAGAGTTATTGTTGTACCATGTACAATTCCTTGAGGACCTATGTACATATAAGATCCTGCTGTCATTTGACCAAACTGAGTTACTCCCAATGCATTAAATTTTTCCAAATCGTCTTGTTTTGAATAGTTAGGAATCATCATACCATTTGATACCACTACTCTAGGAGCATTTTCATTTGAGGGGAATAATCCCAATGGATGACCACTATTTATTACCAATGTTTGGTCATTTTCCATATTGGACAAATATTGCATGGTGAGAAGATATTGAGCCCAGTTTTGAAATACTGAACCATTTCCGCCATATGTAATAAGTTCTTGGGGGTGTTGAGCTACTGCTGGATCGAGATTGTTATGAATCATTAACATGATGGACTTTGCTTGAACAGATCTTCCAGGATACTTGTCAATGGGTCTTGCGTAAATTTCATAATCGGGTTGATATCTATACATATATATTCTTCCATAAAACTCTAGTTCTTCTTTAAATTCAGGACCTAAAATACTATGTAGTATTTTTGGAAAATATCGTAAAGCATTTTTAAGTGCTAATGCTTTTTCATTGGTGGTTAAAGAGTCTTTTCTATTAGGTGCGTGACTAATATTTTTAGATCTTTTTTTAAAATCTGGCAATGATTCCGGTATTCCTATAGAAATAGAGTTTTTAAATTCAGACATAAAATTAATTGTATGTAGTGTTACTTTGAATATCCGTATGGACAATGTTTGCACTTACTTTGACAACAATAACCTCTATTTTCATGATATTTTTCCGTAAAAATAATCAATCCTTCTTTAGAATAATAAAAATGTTCATCATCAGAGGGAGATTTAATTGATGTGTCAAAAGCTGACCTTTTCATACTTTAAAGTTAGCAAAGTCAAACAGAAGATTATGCTTTGTTTTACGTAAATCCTACAATAATTTGATTAACATCCACAAAATCAGAAAATAAAATTGCATACATTTGGAGCAACTATATTAAAACACGAACTTAATTATGTCTAAATATAAAAAACAAATTGATTCCTTTATGGAGGAATTGATGATTAAAAATGGCAATGAGCCAGAATTCATCCAAGCAGTTGAAGAAGTGGCAGAAACTGTTATTCCTTTTATAGAGAAAAACATAAAATATAAAAAAGCTAAAATTTTAAATAGAATAGTTGAGCCAGAGAGGGTGATACAATTTAGAGTTCCTTGGATTGACGACGCTGGAGAACCACAAGTTAATAGGGGATATAGAGTCGAGTTTAATTCTGCAATTGGTCCCTACAAAGGGGGATTGAGATTTCACCCGTCTGTGAACTTATCAATTCTCAAGTTTTTGGGTTTTGAACAAATTTTTAAAAATTCATTAACTACTCTTCCCATGGGAGGAGGTAAAGGAGGCTCAGATTTCAATCCAAAGGGTAAATCAGACAATGAAGTGATGAAGTTTTGCCAATCATTCATGACAGAATTATCAAGACATATTGGTCCCAATACAGACGTTCCTGCTGGAGATATTGGTGTTGGAGCTAGGGAAATAGGATATATGTTTGGACAATACAAAAGACTTAAAAACGAATTCACAGGAGTATTAACTGGCAAAGGAATCAACTGGGGAGGTTCATTAATTAGACCAGAAGCAACCGGGTATGGAGTAGTTTATTTTGCTGAAAAGATGTTGAAAAATAAAGGTGATGATTTTAAGAATAAAAAAGTCGCTATTTCTGGATCTGGAAATGTAGCTCAATATGCTTGTGAAAAATGTATTCAAATAGGTGCTAAAGTTGTAACTATGAGTGATTCTAAGGGTTATATCCATGACACAGAGGGGATAGATAAAAATAAACTTGCGTGGATAATGAATTTGAAAAATAAACAAAGAGGTAAAATTTCTAAGTATATTGAACATTATCCAAATTCAACTTTTCACGAAGGTGAAAAACCATGGTCGGTTGCAGTAGATGTTGCATTGCCATGTGCGACTCAAAATGAACTTAACGAAGAACACGCTAATTTGTTGGTGGATAATGGTTGTATTGCAGTAGTTGAGGGAGCCAATATGCCATCTACACCAGAAGCAATTACTTTATTTACCAACAAGAAAATATTATTTGCACCAGGTAAAGCATCCAATGCTGGGGGAGTAGCAACTTCAGGACTAGAAATGTCACAAAATTCTCTTAGATATAACTGGACTAGAGAAGAAGTAGATACTAAACTCCATAATATTATGTTGGACATTCACGATCAGTGCGTAAATTTCGGAAAAGAAGAAGATGGTTATATAGATTATGTTAAAGGGGCAAATATTGCTGGTTTTGTAAAAGTTGCAGATGCTATGATAGATCAAGGAATAGTTTAGTTTATGTACGGGAAAATAAAAAAACAACTAAGTAAAAAGCTTTCTAACATTGAATCTAAAGGCCTTTTTAAAAAAGAGAGAGTCATCACTACTTCTCAAGGAGCAAGTGTGAGAGTTGCTGGTGGTGGAGAAGTTGTTGTTATGTGCGCCAATAACTATTTAGGATTGTCCTCTAATAAAGAAGTTGTGGAAGCGGCAAAATCTGCATTAGATACCCATGGTTTTGGAATGTCCTCAGTAAGATTTATCTGTGGCACGCAAGATATTCATAAAGAACTAGAGCAAAGAATTGCAGACTTTTATCAAACTGAAGACACAATACTTTATGCAGCAGCTTTTGATGCTAATGGTGGGCTTTTTGAACCATTATTTGATTCTGAAGATGCAATTATTTCAGACGAATTAAACCATGCGTCAATTATTGACGGTGTAAGACTTTGTAAGGCACAAAGATTTCGATACAAGCATAGTGATATGTTTGATTTAGAGGCTCAATTAATAAAATCTCAAGATTTAAGAAATAAAATCATAGTAACTGATGGTGTCTTTTCTATGGACGGTGATATTGCTAAAATGAATGAAATATGTGATTTAGCAGATAAATATGATGCAATGGTAATGACTGATGAGTGTCATTCAGCTGGTTTTATCGGAAAAACAGGTAGGGGAGTTCCAGAATATCATAATGTTATGGATCGTATCGATATTATTACTGGAACATTAGGAAAAGCGCTTGGTGGTGCAATGGGTGGATATACAACTGGAAAAAAAGAGATTATTGAAATGCTAAGACAAAAATCTAGACCGTATCTTTTTTCAAATTCCTTGGCACCATCCATTGTTGGAGCAGCAAATAAGGTTTTTGAAATAATTGGTAATAACACCCAACTAAGAGATAAATTAGAGGAAAATACTAAATATTTCAAAACAAAAATAATTAGTGCAGGTTTCGATGTTAAGCCTGGAAATTCTCCAATTGTTCCCATAATGCTTTATAACGCTGCTTTGTCTCAAGATTTTGCAGATAAGTTACTAAAAGAAGGTGTTTATGCAGTAGGTTTTTTCTATCCAGTTGTGGCAAAGGGACAGGCAAGAATTAGAACCCAAATTTCCGCAGCTCACACAAAAGAACATTTAGATAAAGCGGTTAACGCATTTGTAAAAGTAGGCAAAGAGTTAAATATCATTTAAGTAGATGTTTTAAAAATTTGCTCTCCCCCATTGTTAGTATCAAAATTATATCATATCTTCGCATCCCAATAAATAAATAATATAATTAAAGTGAGTCATTTAAGTTATAAAACAGTATCTGCTAACAGTGAAACTGTAAGCAAAGAATGGTTGTTAATCGATGCAGAGGGTCAGCCGTTAGGAAGAATATCTAGCAGAATAGCCAGTTTAATAAGAGGAAAGCATAAAGTCGATTACACTCCTCATGTAGATTGTGGTGATAATGTAGTGGTAATAAATGCTGAGAAGGTTACTTTGTCTGGTAATAAGTGGGAAAATAAAGAATACATTAGACACACTGGTTACCCAGGTGGACAAAGATCAATAAATGCATCTTCTTTATTAAAAAAGTTTCCTGAAAGATTAGTAGAAAAAGCTGTTAAAGGTATGTTGCCTAAAAATAGACTTGGAAAAAAATTATTCGGAAATCTTTATGTTTTCGTTGGTGAAAATCATGATAAAGAAGCTCAAAAACCAAAAAAAGTAGAACTTAACTAATAATTAAATGTCTGTAATCAATAAATTAGGAAGAAGAAAATCTTCAGTTGCCAGAATTTACCTAAAAAGTGGTAAAGGAAAAATAACCATCAATAATAGAGATCACAAAGAATATTTCAAAACAGATGTTCTACAATACAAAATCTTTCAACCATTTGAATTGACTGGGACAAAAGGTAAATACGATGCTACAATAAATGTTAAGGGTGGTGGAAACACTGGTCAAGTTGAAGCTATAAGATTAGCAATTTCAAGAGCTCTTGTAGAAATTGATGCAGAATATAAACCGCTATTGAAAGCAGAAGGCTTAATGACTAGAGATCCAAGAATGGTCGAGAGAAAGAAACCAGGTCAACCAAAAGCTAGAAAGAAATTTCAATTTAGTAAAAGATAAATTTTTTAAAATAATATGCACCTGGGTGCATAGTTTAGTATCTAAGTTGTGTAGACCATTAAATTGCTACTATACATCTGCTGATTAAAATAACAGTAAAAAGAAAGTAAACATTATGAATAAAGTAACCTTCGAACAAATGCTAAATGCCGGTGTGCATTTTGGACATTTAAAAAGAAAGTGGAATCCAAGTATGTCTCCATATATATTTGATGAAAAAAAAGGTATTCACATTATAGACCTTAACAAAACACTTATTAAATTAGAGGATGCATCAAATGCTGCAAATCAAATAGCTAAGTCTGGAAGAAAAATTCTTTTTGTAGCAACAAAAAAGCAAGCTAAAGAAATTATATCCACAAAAGTTTCTGAAATAAATATGCCATTTGTTACAGAAAGATGGCCTGGAGGAATGCTAACTAATTTTAAGACAACTAGAAAAACCATTAAGAAAATGACGTCTATTGATAAGATGATGAAAGATGGTACAGCTATGCATTTGTCTAAAAGAGAGAGATTACAGCTCACAAGGCAAAGAGACAAAATAGATAAAATTTTTGGAAGTATTTCAGAAATGAATAGATTGCCAGCAGCAATCTTTATTGTAGATGTTAAAAAAGAACACATCGCTATTGCAGAAGCAAAAAATCTAAATATTCCAATCTTTGCAATGGTAGACACTAATTCTAATCCTGAAGGTGTTGACTTTATCATCCCGTCCAACGATGATGCTACAAAATCTATAGATTTAATTATAACTAGTTTATGTGATTCTATTAAAGAAGGTTTAGGGGAAAGAAAACAAGCTAAAGACAAAATTGCAGAAGAAAAAGTTGCAAAAGAAGCTGCAAAAGAGGAAGTAAAATTAAGTGAAGAAGATAATAAAGAAGTTAAATCTTAAATTTAATTAAATGAGTATTACAGCTAAAGATGTAAACGAGCTAAGAAAAAAGACAGGTGCTGGAATGATGGACTGTAAAAAAGCCCTGACCGAATCTAAAGGAAACATGGAAGAAGCCATCGATTTTTTAAGAAAAAAAGGTCAAAAAATAGCTGCTAAAAGAGTTGATAGAGATGCCAAAGAAGGTTTAGTTATTGCAAAATCTAACAATAATATTGGATATTTAATTTGTTTAAATTGCGAAACTGATTTTGTTGCTAAAAATAATGATTTTAGTAAACTTGCCAATTATTTTATTGAATTTGCATTAGAATCAAGTTCTGATTCTTTAGAAGATTTTTTGAAATTAAGCTATCTAGATTCTGAATTAACGATTTCAGAAAAAATCACTGAACAGAGCGGTGTTATCGGTGAAAAAATTGAAATTTCTTATTTTGAAAAAATAGTTTCAAAGAAAGTGGTGGCATACAATCATCCAGGAAATCAAATTGCTTCTCTTGTAGGACTTACTCTGGATTCAGAGGATATAGGAAAGCAAGTTGCTATGCAAGTAGCTGCTATGAATCCAATTGCATTAGATCAGGATTCTGTTAGTAAAGATATAATTGATAGAGAAATCGAAGTTGGTAAGGAGCTTGCTATCCAAGAAGGCAAACCTTTAGAAATGGCTGAGAAGATTGCCAAAGGTAGATTAAATAAATTTTTTAAAGAAACGACACTAGTAAATCAAGTATTTATTAGAGATAATAAAAAATCAGTTGCTCAATTCCTTAAAGAAAGTGATCCTGATTTAATGGTCACAAGTTTTAAGAGATATTCACTATCTATTTAATTTTGTTATTTATATTTAGAGAGCTTTTAGCTCTCTTTTTTTTTTGCTAATTTTAAAAACTATGAATTATAAAAGAATTTTATTAAAACTAAGCGGCGAGGCTTTGATGGGCGAAAAGCAATTTGGTATTGATAATAAAAGATTAATGCAATATGCCAGAGATATTCAAGAAATTTCAGATATGAATGTGGAAATTGGTATTGTTATTGGCGGTGGAAATATATTTAGAGGTGTTCAAGCTGAAAAAGGTGGTATGGATAGAACCCAAGGAGACTACATGGGAATGCTAGCTACCATGATTAACAGTATGGCTCTTCAGTCTGCTTTGGAGTCTATAGGACTAATTACCAGACTTCAATCTGCAATTGAGATGAAGCAAATTGCAGAACCATATATTAAAAGAAAGGCAGTAAGACATCTGGAAAAAGGAAGAATTGTAATTTTTGGTTCTGGAACTGGAAACCCATTTTTTACAACAGATTCCGCAGCATCTCTTAGAGCTGTAGAAATTGAATCAGACGTAATCCTTAAAGGGACAAGAGTTGATGGAGTATACGATTCTGATCCAGAAACAAATAGTAATGCGGTAAAGTTTGATACTTTAACTTTTGACCAGGCTTATGACAAACAATTGAAAATAATGGATATGACTGCTTTTACTCTTTGTAAAGAAAATGAAATTCCAGTTGTTGTATTTGATATGAATATTTCTGGTAATTTAAAAAAAGTTATATTAGGTGATAAGATTGGAACATTAGTAACAGTATAAATCTTTGATGGAAGAAGTTGATATTATTTTAGATGAGGCTGAGTTAGCTATGAATAAGTGTGTTTCTCATCTTTCAGTTGAACTAAGTAAAATTAGAGCTGGCAGAGCAAATCCTTCAATGCTAGACACAGTTAAAGTTGATTATTATGGTTCTCCTACACCTTTAGCTCAAATTGGAAATGTAAGTACTTTAGATTCCAGAACACTAACTATCCAACCCTGGGAAAAACCCATGTTAGATGAAATTACTAAAGCTGTAATCAATACTAATCTAGGTTTAAATCCCCAGAATAATGGTGAAGTTATTATTATTTCAGTTCCAGTTTTAACTGAAGAAAGAAGAAAGGATCTTGTTAAAACAGCTAAATCTGAAGGGGAAAATGCAAAAGTTAGTATTAGATCTCAAAGAAAAGATGCTAACGATATGATCAAAAGTTTAAAAGAAGAAGGTCTTAGTGAAGATGAAATCAAAGATTCTGAAGAATTTATTCAAAAATTAACAGATATTTTTACAAAAAAAGTAGATGAATTAGTAGCTGTTAAAGAAGTAGACATCATGAAAGTCTAAATATTGTGATAGTTTTATCCTTGATAATTAGGATTTTATCAAAAATATCTACAGTTTTGCTTCAATTAATTTGCAAATTATAAATATTTAAACATTTACTATGAAAAAGTTTTGGATTTTACCAGTTACTGCAATGATGATATCTTGTGGTGCTGCAACAGAAGAAGTTCCTGCTGCTGCTCCAGTTGAAGAAGTTGCTCCAGTTGAAGAAGCTGCACCAGTTGTAGATTCTATAATGGAAGAAGCTGCACCAGTTGTGGATTCTACAATGGAAGAAGCTGCGGTTGAAGAAGGGAATGATGGTCACGATCATTAATATTCTTATTTAATTTATTTAAAGCCCTTCATAGGGCTTTTTTTATGCCCATACTTTCGATCCCTCAGAACAGTTCTGACAGATTTCAATCTCTTTTCTATCCAAAAATATTTGTTTTCTAAAATCATTATATTTTTTACTTAACCAAATTTTTTCAAAATTCTCGTTTTCTAAATTTCCTAGTGTATTTACAGCATCTTTATCAAAACAACAAGGTACAATTCCACCCTTAGAAGTTATAACTGCACTGCTCCACATTCGCCAGCAATGATTAGAAAATTTATTTTTAAGGATATATTTTCCATTTTTTGATTTCGTATATCTAGAATATTTTTCATTATCTGGAATCAATTCGTTACCATTTTCATAATTGTAGAACTGAGCAGTTTTTAATCGTAGTTCGTCCACCCCTAGTTCTGATGCCAAAGTTTTCATCTCCTCAATTAAATGCTCGTTCGTTTTAACAACTAAAAATTGAAAAATCACGTGAGGATATTGACTTTTCAATTCCTTTTTCCATTTTAAAATATTTTTTGTTCCATCTATTACTTTTTTATACTTTCCTTTTTTACGATATATTTCATAGGTTTCTTGGCTATTTCCATCAATAGAAATAATTAATCTTTTTAGGCCAGATTTAATAGTTTTCTTACAGTTCTCATCATTCAAAAAATGGCCATTAGTAGACGTAGAACAAAATATTTTTTTTGAATTAGCATATTGTATAAAATTGAAAAAGTTTTTGTTTATGTAAGGCTCTCCTTGAAAATAGTAATTTATATAAGTTAGTTTTCCTTTAAGCTCGTCAATTATTTTTTTATTAAGTGAAATGGAAAGGTTACCTGTTTCTCTAGTGAATTGTTTTAGTCCACTTGGACACTCTGGACAACCTAAGTTACAAGAAGTAGTAGGTTCTATACTTATTGCAAATGGGAGCCCCGAAATGAAAGATTTTTTTAAAACTTTAGAAATGACAAAGCTTATATAAAGCCTAATAAGATTTCCTGCTTTTTTCATAGAAAAAAACTTAATTAAAGCTATTAGTTCAGATTTATGCATTTATTTTTTCTAAAATTAGTAAAATCCTTTATTCTAATAGTCATTAACTTCTCTATTTCTCTATTAATTGATAACTTAGTATATGATCGATATAAATTAGTTTATAATGTGGAAGAATATTTCTAAAATTATTCTTAATAACAGAACTGTAATTGTTTTTCTGATTTTAGTTCTAACTATCTTTTTTGGTTTTTTTGCTACTAAAATTAAACTTCAGTATCAAATTAATAAACTTCTTCCAGATAATGATTCTACATATATTGCCTACGAAAATTTTAAATCAAACTTTGGTCAAGATGGTTTGATGCTGGTTATTGCAACAACAGAGCCCAACTTTTACTCTGAAAAAAAATTTAATGCTTGGTTAGAAATGGCCGATAGTATAGGAAATGTTACTGTTTTAGTAAATGATAAAGACACTAGTTACTATAAAAACGCTATAGATTCTATTTTTTCTGAGGGTCATTTATACAATATTATTAAAGATAAAAAGGAAAGGAAATTTAATTTAGTTCAAATTATTGATAATTATCCCCTTAGTCAAAATAAAATTGACAGTATTTCTAAGGTTATAAGCAACCTTAGTTTTTACGAAAATATTGTCTACAAAAACTCCAGCGATCTTCATTTAATGATGTTGTTTTTGAACAAAGAGGTATTTAATTCTAAATCTAGAGGTACTTTAATTACCGAAATCAATGAAATTGCTATGTCATATGATCACCTATTTGAAAATTGGAGATTTTCAGGTCTTCCTTATATAAGGTCCTATGTTATGACTATTATTAAATCAGAGTTAAAAATATTTGTCCTTTTAGCTCTCCTAGTTACTTCCATTCTGCTTTTTGTGTTTTTTAAATCTTTCAAAGTAGTTGTTATTTCTTTAATTGTTGTATTGATAGGTGTTGTTTGGTCAATGGGAGTAATAGGGATATTTGGCTATGAATTGACATCTCTTATGGCTCTGATTCCTCCGTTAATAATTGTTATTGGTATACCAAATTGTATTTATTTAATTAATAAATACCAACAAGAATTTAAAAACCATGGTAATAAGCTTTCTGCTTTAGAAAAAATTATTCAAAAAGTAGGAAATGCTACTTTTTTAACCAATGCGACTACTGCTTTAGGTTTTGGAACATTTGTCTTTACAAACTCTTCAATTATGATTGAATTTGGATTAGTTTCATTTATAAACATACTCTGTATGTTTGTAATAAGTATTTGTCTTGTCCCAATTATATATAGTTTTTTACCACCTCCAAAAGAAAAGCACACAAAACACCTAGACAGAAAATGGATTTTTAGTTTCGTAAACATGTTAGTGACTTTTTCAAAAAACTATAGAAAGCAGGTTTACATAACTACAATCATACTGCTGTTTTTTGGAGCTTATGGTGTCAGCTTAATGCATATTACGGGAAATTTTACTGACGATTTTCCAAAAAATGGAGCGATAGTAAAAGATTTGAAGTTTTTTGAAAAAGAGCTTAACGGGGTTCTTCCTTTTGAAATAGTACTTTCCTATAAAGATACTTTATATAAAAGCTTTTCTAATATTGCTAGAATTCAAAAACTACAAGAGTCCTTAAAATCAGAAAAATATCTTTCCAAGTCCTTATCTATTGTGGATGCAATGAAGTTTATTTCTCAATCTTATTCCAATGGAAAGAAATCTAAATACGATCTAAATTTTAGTAAATCAAAAGATCAAAAATATTTTTCTCGGATTATAAAATCAAAGTATTTTAAAAATAGTTTTGTTAATTCTAAAACTGATAATAGTAATGGTTTCGTTGGAAGTTTCCTAGATTCAACACATTTAACAACAAGAATTACTTTGCAAATCGCAGATATTGGTACTGCCGCAATGGACAGCTTAATTGAAAGAATAAATCACAGAATAGATAGCATTATTAATCCTGAACAAATCCTTTATGAAACAGCGTTGAAAGAAGGTACAGTAAATAAATTTTATTCTTCTAATCAAATTGTAAAATATAGAGTAAAACAAATTTTAACTAATGGCGATTTGGCTTTAAGTAATGAATTTCCTAATAAGAAATCTGCAATTGAAAAACTTTATGGAAAACAGCAGTTTAGTGATGCTGTCAAGCAATCTGTAGAGTCTTTAAACATAAAGTCTGACATCACTGGTTCAGGAGTTTTATTTACAAAAGGAACTACTTATATGATTAAGAATCTAATGATTAGTTTACTTTTGGCAATTTTGGTAATTGCAATAATTATGGCCTTTCTATTCAAATCTCTTAAAATGGTTTTGGTATCATTACTCCCTAATTTATTGCCCTTAATTTTCACTTCCGCATTGATGGGTTATTTTGGAATTAGTATTAAGCCCTCAACAATTTTAGTTTTCAGTATTGCTTTTGGAATATCTATTGATGATACTATTCACTTTTTGGCAAAATATCGTCAGGAGTTAAAATCAAAAACTATTTCTAGTGCCGTTGAAATTTCTATAAAAGAAACTGGGGTTAGTATGATTTATACTTCCATAATATTGTTCTTTGGATTTTCAATTTTTACTGCTTCTGAATTTGGAGGTACTCAAGCTTTAGGAGTTTTAGTTTCTTTAACCCTATTTGTCGCTATGCTTACCAATTTAATATTATTGCCTTCTTTACTATTGTCACTAGAGAAAATAGTTTTAAGCAAAAACTTTAAAAATTCGGAAGATTATTTTTACGATGATTCCGATATAGAATTAGATAAATTATAAACGATGAAAGGAATTATTTTAGCAGGTGGTTCAGGAACTAGACTTCACCCATTAACATTAGCAGTTAGCAAACAATTAATGCCTGTTTATAACAAGCCTATGATATATTACCCTCTTTCTACGTTAATGCATGCTGGAATAAGAGAGATACTATTTATTACTACCCCAAATGACCAACCACTTTTTAAACATCTTTTAGGAGATGGTTCTAAATTAGGTTGCAGATTTGATTATCAAATTCAAGATAAACCTAATGGATTAGCACAAGCATTTGTGATTGGTAAACAGTTTATTGGAAATGACAATGTTGCTCTAATTCTTGGGGATAATATATTTTTCGGTGGAGGATTTGGAGAAAAATTAGTAAGTTCTAATGACCCTGATGGTGGATTGATATTTGCCTACAGAGTGCAGGATCCGGAAAGATATGGAGTAGTTGAATTTGACAACACGGGAAAAGCTATTTCTATTGAAGAAAAGCCAGATAGTCCAAAATCAAATTATGCAGTGCCAGGTCTTTATTTTTACGACAATGATGTAATTGAAATTGCTGAAAACTTAAAACCCAGTCTTAGAGGAGAATATGAAATTACAGATATAAATCAGGATTATCTAAAATCAGGAAAATTACAAGTTAAAACTCTCCCAAGAGGAACTGCTTGGCTGGATACTGGAACTTTCACCTCGCTTATTCAAGCTTCCAATTTTGTTCAAACTCTCGAAGAAAGACAAGGTTTTGGAGTGGGTTGTATTGAAGCTGTTGCTTACTCTAATGGCTTTATCAATGATGAAAAACTTAAAGAACTGGCGATTCCACTTTTGAAAAGTGGTTATGGAAATTATTTGATGAGTTTAATCGATTGATAAATTATTATGCTAATTGAGTATAAAGAAATTATAGATAAAGAGTTAAAACTATTTAGTGATAAATTACCTTCACTTTCCATTTATGACCCTATAAAGTACATAATTAATAACGGCGGAAAAAGGTTTAGATCTTCTCTAGCTCTAATGGCTACAGATTTGTTTTCTAATCAACCTCATTTATCTGTTAATGAAGCAATTGCAATAGAGCTTTTTCATAATTTCACTTTAATTCATGACGACATCATGGACCAAGCACCAATTAGAAGAAACTTGCCTGCAGTACATAAAAAGTGGAATGAAAATATTGCTATTCTTTCAGGAGACTTATTGTATGCACTTGTTAACCAGCTTTTGTCAAAGTCTTCTTCTCAGACGCCAACTTTGCATCAGATATTCCAAAAAACTGCTATAGAAGTATGTGAAGGTCAGTCTTTAGATATGGAATTTGAGAAACTAGAAATAATTTCAATTAGCGATTATATAAATATGATACAGCTTAAAACTGCAGTTTTGGTTGCATGTTCTTTAAAAATGGGAGCATTAGTTGGAGGTGCATCAAATAAAGATGCACAATTGCTTTACGATTTCGGATTTAATTTAGGAACTTCTTTCCAAATTCATGACGATATTTTAGATGTTTTTCCAAATGAAAATAATTTTGGAAAACAGGTTGGTGGGGACATTATTGAAAAAAAGAAAACAATTTTATTTACAGATTTTTTAAGTAAAGCATCCAAAGAAGATAAAGATTCAGTTAACCATATTATTGACGTTAAAGAATTTAGCAATGATCAAAAAGTATCAAAAGTTAAAGAATATTTCCTTAAATACGATGTTCTAAAGGTAGCACAAGAATCAAAAAATGATTTTTATGATAAGTCTATTATTTCTCTAGGAAATTTGTCTTTATCAGATGGAAAAAAGAAAATTATAGAAGATTTTTCCATTCAATTAATGAATAGAAAGTATTAAGAATATATTTCTAAAAGAGCATCCTCTATTTTCTCATATTTTAATTTTAGCTCTATTCTTTTTAGTTTCTCATTAGAAACCTTAACCCCTTTCAATATGGTGTCAGACATTTCTCCATACAGAAATTTAAGGACAAAGCTTGGAACATTTGGCAACCATATTTTTTTATTAAAAACTTTGCCAATTTTTTTAGTCAGTTCTGAATTGGTTATATAATCATTAGACACAGTATTAAAAGTTCCAGAAATTTTTTCATCTAAAATAGATTCGAAAAATATATTTACAGCATCTTTTATATGAATCCACGGCATGAATTGTTGACCATCACCTAATGGAGATCCTATGCCATTTTTAACCATATTAGCTATCCTTGGAAGAGCTCCGTGATTTTTGTCAAGAATTACCCCTAGTCTAAGTTTGACAACTCTAGATATCTTTTCAAAGTTGTCTACCGAATTTTCCCATTGCTTACAGCAGTTTCCCAGGAAATCTTCAAATGGCTGGTCCTGTTCGTGAAAAACTTTTTCACTTTTTTGTGCGCCATATATTCCAACAGCCGAAGCTGCAACAAATGCAGATATTGGCAAGTTTAATTGGGTTATTTTTGAATGCAAAAGTCGTGTTGTGAGAACTCTACTTTTTACGATTTGTTCTTTTCTTTTTTGTGTCCATGCTTTTTCAGCAATACCAGCACCTGCAAGGTGTACAATATGGGTTACTCCTATAAAACATTTTTCATCAATTTCATTCTTCTGCCAGTTCCAGAGATAATTTTTTACATCATTTTTTGAGCTTTTGTTTCTCGTAAGATGAACCACTTCAATATTATTTTTTAATAATTTTTTTGTGAGTGCAGAACCAAGTAAACCTGAACCGCCAGTTATTAAAATTTTCATATTACGAAATTACGTTTAAGAATTAACATCGGAGGCATTATTTAGTATCAAATCTTAAAATTTTATATAGAATAATGAGTTTTAATTTTTATGTATAATCTTTATTTAAAAAGTCCTGAAAGAATCTTCTTTTCAACTGTTATAACAATTAATTATTTTGCATATTTGTTATTATAATGGCATTGGATAGATTTTCTTTTTTAAATAGCATAGATATAGACTATATAGATGAGTTGCATCAAAGATATTTAGTGGATAAAAGATTAGTAGAACCAAGTTGGAGGAGTTTTTTTGATGGATACGAGTTTTCTAAATTTAATTATCAAGAAGTTGATCAAATACCAACAAATGTTTTAAAAGAGTTTAGAGTTATAAATTTAATCAGCGCCTACAGATCTAGAGGACATCTTTTTACCAAAACAAATCCAGTTCGAGAGAGAAGAAAATACCATCCTACTTTAGAAATTAAAAACTTTGGATTGGATGACGAAGATTTATTGACTGTATTTCAGGCTAGCGAACAAGTAGGTTTAGATCCATGTTCATTGAATGACATAATTATTCATCTAGAAGAGACTTACTGCCAATCGATTGGAATTGAATACCAATATATTAGACATCCAGAAAGAGTTGAATGGATAAGAAAAAATATAGAATTAAAAAACAGACCGAAGTTTTCTAAAGATCAAAAAAAACATATTTTACATAAACTAAATCAAGCAACAGTATTTGAACAATTCCTCCAAAAAAAGTTTGTTGGTCAAAAAAGATTTTCAATTGAAGGTGCAGAGTCCTTAATACCAGCTTTAGATGTGTTGTTAGAAAATGGTTCCAATTTAGGTTTGAAAGAATTCGTTGTAGGAATGGCTCATAGGGGAAGGTTAAATGTTTTGGCAAATATTTTTAATAAAACTTATGATAAGATATTTAGTGAATTTGAAGGGAAAGAATACGATGACGAAGTTCTTTTTGATGGAGACGTTAAGTATCACTTAGGAATTACGTCTGAAGTGATGACAGATAGTGGTAATAATGTAAAAATAACCTTGTCACCAAATCCATCACATTTAGAAGCAGTAGATCCAGTAGTTGAAGGTATAACAAGATCTAAAATAGACCACGAATTAGGTGGAGACGAGAAGAAAATTTTACCGATTTTAATTCACGGTGATGCAGCAATTGCTGGTCAAGGCGTTGTTTATGAAGTAATTCAGATGGCACAACTCAAAGGTTACAGAACTGGAGGAAGTCTGCATATAGTAATTAATAATCAAGTTGGATTTACTACCAACTACTTAGATGCAAGGTCAAGTACCTATTGTACCGACATTGCAAAATCTACTCTATGTCCAGTATTTCATGTAAATGGCGATGATATAGAAGCTGTTGTTCAAACACTAGACATCGCCTTAAGGTACAGACAAGAGTTTTCTAGGGACGTTTTTGTGGATTTGTTATGCTATAGAAAATATGGTCATAACGAAGGAGATGAACCTAAATTTACCCAACCCAAGCTTTATAAAATAATTGCAAATCATCCAAATCCAAGAGAGATTTATCTTAAGAAATTAGTGGATGAAAATGTAGTGAATGCTGAAGAAGGAAATCAAATGGAAAAAGAATTTGATGACATGCTTCAAGAACGTTTAAACGATGCCAAACAAATTGAAAAGGCAAAGATTACCAACTTTCTTGAAGATGTGTGGACTGGGTTTAGAAAATCAAGCCCCAAAGATTTTGAAAATTCACCATCAACAAGTGTAAAAGAAACCAAGTTAATAGAACTTGCTAAAAAAATGAATTCTCTTCCTAAGGGTAAAAAATATTTTAGAAAGATTGTGAAGTTATTTGATGATCGATTGAAAATGTTAGAGTCTGATAAACTTGATTGGGCAATGGGCGAACTTTTAGCATATGCAACTTTACTTGATGAAGGCAATTCAATTAGAATCTCTGGACAAGATGTAGAAAGAGGAACATTTTCTCACAGGCACGCAGTTGTTAAAACAGAAGATGATGAAGAGGAAGTTGTTCCTTTAAATTTATTAAGTGATCATCAAGGTAAATTTGAAATTTATAATTCTCTTCTTTCTGAATATGCAGTATTAGGTTTCGATTATGGATATGCTTTTAATACCCCAAATGGTTTAACGATTTGGGAAGCTCAGTTTGGAGATTTTTTCAATGGAGCACAAATAATAATTGATCAGTTTTTAAGTGCAGCAGAAGACAAATGGGGAACACCTAACGGTTTAGTTATGCTACTTCCTCATGGTTATGAAGGAATGGGATCAGAGCACTCATCAGCTAGAATAGAACGATTTTTACAATTATGTGCAGAAGAAAATTTTCAAGTTGCTAACTGTACAAATCCTGCTAATTATTTTCATCTTTTAAGAAGGCAAATGGCGAGACCTTTTAGAAAACCTTTAGTAGTTCTCACCCCTAAAAAACTATTGAGATACCATAGAGCAGTTTCTTCAATTAAAGAAATGTCAAATGGATCTTTTCAAGAAGTAATTGATGATTTTAAAGCAATACCAACGAAAATAAAAAAAGTAGTAATTTGTTCAGGTAAGTTTTACTACGATTTAATCGAGCACTATGAAACATTAAAGCTAGAAAATATTGCTTTTGTAAGGCTTGAACAGCTTTATCCTTTTCCAAATTTACAATTAAAAGCAATTGTAGATAAATATGGAAAAGAATGTAAGTATTTATGGGCTCAAGAAGAACCTGAAAATATGGGGCCGTGGTCGTATATATTAAGAAAGTGGAAACATTCAAAGATTACCTGTTTTTCTCGTGAAGAATCTGGAAGTCCTGCCTCAGGCTCCCCAAAAGTATTTGAGAGAAGACACCAAGAAATTATTAATAAAGTAATGTCATATTCATAAAAATAAAATTATGTCAGTATTAGAAATGAAAGTTCCAAGTCCGGGTGAGTCCATAACGGAAGTTGAAATTGCAGAATGGATGGTTGAAGACGGAGATTATGTAGAAAAAGATCAAACCATAGCTGAGGTTGATTCTGATAAAGCTACTCTTGAATTACCTGCTGAAGAAGCTGGAATAATTACTTTGAAAGCTGAAATGGGCGATGTAGTTGCGGTAGGTCAAGT
>MDSY01122710.1_pt1 | contig 21192 bp, 19 predicted proteins | sample 811131 | NCBI WGS metagenome assembly MDSY01 (sample SAMN05326643, study PRJNA326480) | marine metagenome | isolation source: seawater | place: Atlantic Ocean: South West | collected 2010 | reverse complement strand
CGAAAGAATGTTCGAGACCTGTCATACCCTCGGGCAGGTGTCTCAATGCCGTAACGGGACCAAAACCAGCCACCTGGGCGCGCAGGCATTGCCGGTGAACCCATCCACGACGGATCATTATAAGTTCGCCACAAGTCACCCTCGTGTCCACGCACGTATTGCCAGCCACTAAAGTCGGTGTGATAGTTTTCCCCACCGGCCTCAAAAAGGTGAGGATGATCAGTAGCTAAATAGGATGTAACGCCCTGTCCTCGCAAAACAGCCGTGATTGGCTCCTCCCAGACCTCAATCGATCCCCAAGGCTTCCATAAAAAATCTAATGCACCGCACAAAATATCATGGCGCGCTGGCATGCAGGGAAGCGAACCAGTGACATGATTCGTGAACCGAACTGCCTGTTGGGATGCGAAACGGTCAATGTTGGGAGTGGAAAATTCCGTACTACCATAACAACCCAGTAGATGACGGTTCAGCGAATCCAACAAAACGACCGCGACGTTTTTCGGTGATTCAAGCATGCCTGAAACCTATCACCAATACATCATGTAAGTCCGTTATTCATGATCGGGCAATTACCTGCGGGTAAGCTCAACCATTATGTAGCTTTCCATGATTCTGTTGAGTGAGTGTCTTTGTTCTCGCTGCGTCACTCACAAGCGTTCAATGTCAAGTCTTTAGTTAATGTGAAAGTGTTAGTTCCGTCATCAAGTGCAGCAGTGACAGAATATGTTCCATCGGTTAAGCTGTCCGGCCATTCATTTATTTCAAAGAAACCGTCATAGTCTGTTTTCTCATCTGGAACCACCCACGTGCCAGCAGCGGGCTTCCCGTCAATTGTTGCTGTCAATAATGGACCTAATGGCTTTTTCGATTTGTCAAGTCCAAAAACGTCAATGAAGAAGAACCCACATAATACGTCGCCTTCAGAAAGATGGAACTCGGCTTTGAGCGGATTTTCATCTGCGGGTTCCGACTTCTCGGTCGCCGTGTTCCCGACTAGAACCTCTAGTTCCTCTACGGGTGGGCGGCAGCCTTCACCACGATTTGGCTCTCCAGACAATTGTTCAACCTCTATTGATAATGATCCCTGATTCAAAGTGCCTTTAACGCCATCATAGCCTTTATCCCATACGGTTACGGATAAAAGTTCAGACTGTGAGTCGCTAACTTCTGACCAATCAAGGCTATCAATTGCAAAGAAGTAGTTACCATTTTGTTTTTCCCATCCTCTACTCACATCAATTTTATAATCGGATCGGTTAGTTTGGGCATTAAGGTTGGGCATAAAGGCACGATAATAAGTATCCCAATCTTTTATTTGTTCAGGGGGTTCTTGACCTATTTCGTAGGGAGTATTCCAGAACCCTTCGCCTAACGGTACAAAACCAGGTGGAGCAAGAGTTGTCTCGGAGAGCCCTTTGACGTCAACCCAAATAACATTACATTTTGTATCTTGAACTATCTCTACCTTCAGAGGCTGCTTTACAGAGGGCGGAGAACACGCAGCGACGGCAACGAGGGTGGTTCCTAGAATGATAAGAGCACAAAGGAGTTTCTTCATACAGTTTCTTTTACCACACAATATGTAAGGAAGAAAAGGTTTCCAAATCCAAATATTATTTGTGTTGTTTGTCCGATTATCGCGGGTCGTTTAGAGTGACGGACTTCAAATCCTTGCAAATGCTTTGGGCTTTTTCAAAGATGATCCGTTCAAGGAATTGCTTGGGCATCACGCAGTCAGCGCATCCCTCATCACCAAGTAGTAAATCAAATTCGATACTGTTATCGGTGAACTGTACGAGTTCTATAGCGCCACCGTCTTGCGCAACTAATTCTGTTAGCGATGTTTTTAGCTGTTCAGCTATTTCAGGTGTCATTGGTGCGGATCCCTTCGAGGTTACCTGGTCGGGTTCTAGAAAGGAACGCTCCTGCGTCTGTCATAATGAACTGCCCAGTGATGCATCGTGCAAGGTCGCTTGCTAAGAAAACTACGAGTCGTGCCAGTTCATCGTGTTCAACCATTTTGCGTAACGGTGTAGACGCCACGAGTTGTTGTATCCGGTCTTCGGTGAACGCTGCCGCAACCGTCTCAGTGAGTGTGGTGCCCGGCGCTATGCCTAAAACGCGTATCCCAGTTGGACCCAACTCCACTGCCATTGAAGTGACTAAGTGATTAATTGCGGCTTTTGACGCTGCATAGGCAGAATTGTAGGGGGAGGGGCGTGTGGTTTCGCCCGATGAGACAAAAATAATGACTCCACCCCCACTTTTGGACATGACTTCAGCTTCAGCTCGGCCACAGAGTGCGGAAAGCGTCAAATTCTGGTCAATGATGTCACGCCAGTCATCCCCGCTGTACTCAACAAAAGGTTTCAAACCTCGATTCGGTGGAAGCATACCAACATTATTAACGGCGATGCTCAACCCTCCCATAACCGCAACACTCCGCTTTACCAGTTCATTTACCGCAGTGTCATCCCGGCAATCAGCCGGAACCGCATAAGCCTCACCACCATTGTGAATAATCTCTTTTACTACTGATTCGGCCCGTTCAGGGACCAAATCATTGACTGCAACACTAGCTCCAGCCTCCGATAGCCAGATGGCAATTTCTCGCCCGATTCCAGCTCCAGAGCCGGTAACCAGAGCCTTCTCACCCCTTAAGTCAATAGCAATACTCATGTTCGATCTCCAGTTAGTAGATTGATTGTTTCTTCAACAGCGTCGTCAGCCCATTCACGCACGACCTCTTCACTTGTGCCACCCAACGGGTGACCAACCGTAAGGATACGAAGATTGGCGTACCCTAACGATGCGGCTACCTGATGGGTGAGTTCCCTGAACTTCTGAGTTGTAATTACCACTGTAGGTATTCCCGACTTCTCAAGTTGTACAGCATCATGGACACTCCATGAGGTGCAACTCCCTCAATCGGCTGATGCCGTCAAGACAACTTGCACTTCCTTTGAAAGGGACTCCAGAACCTGATCAGAGGCTGCAAGAGCAGCATTTTTAGTTTCCGCAATCGCGAGTGTGAGACCAACGCGTTCGACAAGACGGTCAGCGAGCCGGTCAAGAAGGACCCTTGCGTTAGGTTTCGTGTTATCAAGAATTCCCAGCGACAACCCATTCAATACAGGGATAGGGGAAGCGAGTGAGTTCTGTGGTTCTCCTGTGTTTCCAGTAGGTGCATAAATTTCCATCGTTTCTCCTTCAGGGCAATACCGGTACGGTCACACTTTTGGTCATACCCCAACTGGGAATAACACAACTGTGTTTGCCAGCCCCACCGGTCACAAAGATTCTGATATTTTCCGCTTTCTCCGTCATTGACATATTGTCGGTATCCTCAAGCGCATGTTGCCATGGCGCCCATGCCCGTAATTCAAACGCTTTTCGAGCGTCACCAACGTTCACCGTAGCTTTGTTAAATAAATAAGACGCAATGTCGGATCTACTCCACCCATGCGCAGCACATGTTGCAGCGTGTTCCGGGCAAAGCGCAATAAAATATTCGCCTTGACTTATCGGTGCGTTATTTTGCCCCCATGACGTCATCGCCGACGCCACTTTATCAAGAATGGCCGACGGTTCTGACGATTCCATATCGTGGACGTTGTGCGGGGCCTCCCCACAATGGACCGTCACAGCAGATTCATCGTCAATGCCAACAGTGCTGGCGTACCCACCCCAAGGGGATGAATCAAGGTTTTCTGCTACACAGTACGAATATTTCGCTGGGCTTCCCTGTGTTGAAGCATCACCAACACCCGGAGTCGCCCCTGCGACATGAAGGAGTGTTAAGCGCACAGCCCGACCAGTCGCTGCGTTGGCGAGATTACCCGGACCGAACGCCCCCAGGCCGCTATTGTAATTCCCATCCCTAGCGGCTTTGCCATGGACAATCAGGAGTGGAGCGACGCAATGTGTAGTTGCATTCACGCCCCTGAGGTTCATCTCTGGTGCGCTGAGAGCACGAATAGCTGAAACAAGGACAGGAAAGTGCTCGGTCCTGCAGCCAGCCATAACAGCATTTACGGCGATGATCCGCCTTGTTGCCACGCCATTACGAGGCGGGAGTGACGCAATGACTTCATCAGGATCAAGATCCTGTGAAGCACTCAGCATTTCTTCAACGCGATCGCGTGTAGGGGCGATCATCGGAAGACCGTCACCCCAACCCTTTTCATGGAATAGATCTTGCAGTTCTCTCTCGGAACTATCAGGTATTTCAAGGATTTCATACATATCTAATGACATTAGATATAAGTCTGATATATTTAGACATAAATAGCAACCTGAATAGAGGAAAAATGGCTGCACGCCTCGGAATCTCAAAAGCTGACGTCATAGATACCGCCTATGAGCTACTCGAAGAAACACAGAATGTGCAAGCAGTTACGATGACAGCTGTTGCCGCACGCTTAGGCATCCGAGTGCAGTCACTCTATGCGCATGTGGACGGCACACAAGGTCTTCAGCGAGAGATTGCGTTACGTAGCTTGGAAAAGCTTGCACAACGGTTAAATCAAGCAGCTATAGGTGTTGCCGGTATTGATGCTGTCCGATCGGTCCTAAAGGCACAGTTCGATTTCGCTCTGGAGCATCCAGCCGAATTCGCAGCATCAATTTACCCACCAGGAACCGATCCCCAAGTGCTTGAAGCCATTCAGGACGTTAGCTATCCAATGCACACGATACTCCACAATGCTGGCATTGATGACGCTGTAATCACCCATTGGAGCAGACTCGTGCTCTCAACTATCTCCGGATTTTCAGCACTGCATCAAAACGGGAAACTAACACTTCCCATCTCAACCAAAGACAGCATGAACTACATAATCAATGTACTTGTATGCGATGTGGAGGAAAAACTTGCCACTCCTCGATGATTTCTAGCTAAAAAAGTCTAAGTGGTAGAATAACAATACTGAGAAAAGGACTTTATGAATACGCAAGCACAAACCTTACCTGTCGGAAAGAAAGCACCCGCTTTCCAATCCGTCACTTTCACCGGCGACAAAATTAAATTGTCAGACTTTCTCGGACAATATACTGCAATCTACTTTTACCCAAAAGACAATACGCCAGGTTGCACAAATCAAGCCTGCAACCTTCAAGACAATCTAGGAACCCTCACGGAACACGATATTCAAGTCATAGGTATTTCACCGGATGCAAATGCAAGCCACGAAAAATTCGCAAAAAAATATAATCTATCTTTCCCTCTCGTAGCTGACACTGACCACAAAATCATAGAAAAGTATGGCGTATGGGGAGAGAAGAAAAACTACGGAAAAACTTACATGGGGCTTCACCGCACAACATTTCTCATTGACCCGAAAGGAAAAATCGTGCATGTGTTCACCAAACCCAAGACCAAAGAACACGCTGAAGAAATCCTAGCGAAAGTCAACGAACTACGTTAACGAGGTTCAATAGATGACAAGCATACTTGAGTTCACGTTCACAGCCGAACAACAACAATTGCGTGAACAGGCCCGTGAAGTAGCACACAAAGGTGTAGAAAAGCACGGACGTTTCAACGACAGTTGGATCAACGGATTTTCAAAAGAATTCGCTCAAACCATGGCCGAACACGGTTGGATCGGAATGGGATGGCCCAAACAACACGGAGGGCAAGAACGGCCACCGATTGAACGCGTCATCGTAGCCGAAGAAATGATCGCTGCAGGGGCTCCGATCGCCGCAATGTGGTTCGCAGACCGGCAAATGGGACCAACAGTCATAACTTACGGCACCGATGACCAAAAAGCAGAATACTTGCCGAAGATGCTCACCGGAGAAACGACATGGTGCATAGGCATGAGCGAACCCGACAGCGGATCAGATCTGGCATCCTTATCAACATCAGCTGAACGCGACGGAAATATTTTTCGCATAAACGGTCAAAAGATCTGGACAAGTTTCGGCGACGTAGCTGATTACTGTTACCTCATCTGCAGAACCAATTCTGAAGGTCCCCCACACCGCGGAATCTCAGAAATCATCGTTCCCATGAACCTCCCTGGAATAGAGGTGAGGCCGATCACTGATATGACACTGAACAGGCACTTTTGTGAAGTGTATTTCAATGATGTAGAAGTGCCGGTAGAGAATCTCGTAGGCCAAGAAGGAGCAGCATTCAAACAAACAATGAAGCAACTTGAACATGAACGAGGCGGTATCGACAGGCTCGTCTCCAATAAAGCACTCTACGACGAAGCAAAAAAATGCACGGACCTAACCGACCCGTTAAACAGGCAAGAAATCAGCAAAATTGAAACCGCATACCACATAGGAAGACTCCTCGTGTACCGTGAAACCCTCCAACAAGCACCACAGGGTTTCAGCGCAGCCACAAAATGCTTCTGCACCGAACATGAATGGAACGTAGCCCAATTTGTAAACCGTGTCCTTGGCCCCAAAGCTCTCCTTGACAATCAAGTAACCAAGGGGTTAGCTTACGCCCCCGCCTACACAATAATGGGGGGAACCTCGAATGTCATGCGCAATATTCTCGGCGAACGCGTACTTGGACTTGACAGGGAACCACGAGGATAGAAACTAGTATCAGTGCTCTAACTGGAGGGGGAAACCATGTACGAGAGGCTATTTCAACCAATCAAAGTTGGGCCACTTACGATCCCTAACAGAATCGTCCGTTCGGCCCATTCCACAGCATTGCCTCTCAAACGACTGATCGCATACCATGAAGCACGAGCAGTCGGGGGAGTAGGAATGAGCACCCTTGAAGCAACAAGCGTTCATCTTTCTTCACCTGCTATGAGAAGCATCATCCCGCTACATGACGATACAGTTATCGATTTCTACAAAGAGCTAAGTACGGCCCTTAAACCTCACGGCATGAAAATGCTTCAGCAAATCTATCATCCCGGATCTGCACGAGCACCAGGAAAAGGAACAGCTCAGATATCAGCCAGTCCAATCCCAAACCCGATCGCTGGGGGCATTCCGATAGAGATGAGTCCATCAATGATTGAAGAAATGGTTCAAGCGTTCGCTGCTGCTGCACGGAGATGCAGAGATGGCGGTCTTGACGGAGTCGATATTCATGCATCCAGTGGATACCTCATTGAACAATTCCTATCGCCGGCGAACAATATACGCACAGACGAATATGGGGGTTCGCTGGAAAACCGTATGCGATTCCTCATGGAAATAATTCACGCCATACGCCAAGAGGTCGGTAACGATATCTGCGTAGGGATACGGCTACCCAATGAAGAATATATTCCGGGTGGATTAACAGCTGAAGATAACGCCGAGATAGCAAAGATAGTTGAACCCCACGTCGACTACATTTCACTTCACATGGGTTCATATTGGCGGTTCCATAAACTCCTCTCGCCAATGGATGACCCACTCGGCCATGAAATGCCAGCAAACGAGCCAATAACGACGCAATTGACGAAACCAACAATTGTTGTCGGGCGAATAATGACATTAGACCAAGCAAACACAATAGTTACTGAAGGTCAGGCTGACATGGTATCGATGGTTAGAGCGTTAATCGCCGATCCGGGTCTTGTCAATAAAGCAAAACAAGGCAACACAGATTTGATTCGCCCATGCATCGGATCAAATTTTGGTTGCGTAGGGCAAATCATGTCTACAGGAAAACTAGGTTGCGTCGTTAATGTCGCAGCCGCAAAAGAAACAGAAGTCACATTCGAACCAAGCGAAAAGCCCAAATCAATCGAGAAGATCCTTATTGTTGGAGGCGGCCCCGCCGGACTTGAAGCAGCCAGAACAGCGGCAATATTAGGACACGATGTTCACTTACATGAAGCAACCAAACGACTTGGAGGACAAGTCACGATTGCTGCCAGTGCGCCACATCGCTCCGATATTGGTGCAATCACGAAATGGCTTGAATCAGAAATGGAACGACTTGAAATAAACGTAACCTTAAACTCGTTAGTCGATCCTGATTTAGTAGCAGAGATAAACCCTGACCGAATCATCTTAGCGACAGGTTCAACACCACGAAGTGACGGCTTTCAGTTGACAACACCAATCGCACCGCTCAAAGGATTTGAGTTAGACCATGTTTACAGCAGCTGGGATGTTCTCGGCTTCGGAGGAAGAGTCACTACTGAGGGGCCCGCAGTTGTCTTTGACGACACTGGAACATTTGAAGCGATCTCTGTAGCAGACTCACTTCTTGATCGAGGAATGCAAGTAACGCTCGTTAGTAGATACGAAAGCCTCGGTGCATCGCTCCCATACCCGCCAGCAACAGTCGAAGCAGCAAAAGAACGACTCATGTCGAAAAATTTTGACTTCATTGGTGGGCATTACATTCAAGCAATAACGCAAGATGAGGTAATGATTGGAGTTCCTTTCACAGAGCGGAAGCGAAGGCTTCAAGCTAACACAGTGGCTTTAATTTCTTACAACCACCCAAACAGAGAACTAGGCGACTACTTAGCAGGACAAATAACAGAAACGAAGCCTAAAATTCACACCATCGGTGATGCATCTGGAACAAATGGCATTCAAGCAGCAATCCATCAAGCAGCAAACCTTATACGGTCACTCTAGGAATAAATGAATTCAGATATTCCCTTCAGTTTCGCTGATCAACATTTTCAAAATAATCCAACGAAAGTGATGGAATTACTGAGAGATAAGTGCCCGATTCATCACACAAGCGAGCCATCTGCACATTTCACATTGTCGCGAGGAGAAGACGTAATAGCGGCTTTGCGAGACGAGAAAATGTGGTCCTCAAAATTTGGTCCAGGTTTAGCATATTCGGAACCAGGAACAGGCGTACTTGTTTCAAGTGACCCGCCAGAACATACACAAGAGCGGGTCGCCATCTCAAGAATTTTTAAAGCATCAGTGATAGAAAAAATGGAAACTGAAATCGTCACCTTAACCGAACAACTTATAGATAATTTCGAGGAAAATATGTCGGGAGACATTATCAAAGAATATGCAGCTCCAATTCCTCTAACCGTCATGTGTTGGTTACTGGGCACTCCAACAACTGATATTAGGCTTTTCAGAAGCTGGGTCCTCCCAATGGCAGAAGCAGTCGCTTATTCAGGAGGAAGAGAGGCCACATCTGAAGTGAAATCGGCGTATCAGGATTTCTTTGAATATTTCTCAAATCACATCGAGCAAAGAAAAGGTCACTTGAGCAGCGGAGCTGACGTCCCTGAAGACTTATTAACACGATTACTTACCGTCACCAATGACGGCAAAGAACTCTCAACGAAGAAAATACTTGGATTCTGCCAATTCCTTTTAGTAGCCGGATCAGAAACGACAACGCTAATGATCGGGAATGTTCTTCATCGACTCATGGAAAATCCAACGCAATTCAAACTCCTCAAATCAAACCTCAACCTAATTCCAAATGCAATCGAAGAAAGTCTCCGGTTTGATGCACCAGTGCATGGCTTATTCAGGACAAACACAGAAGAGACCACCATTCACGGAGTAACAGTACCTGCCGATTCAAAAGTCTGTATGATGTTCGGTTCTGCAAATAGGGATCCAAACCTTTGGAGGGATCCGGATGTATTCGACATCAATAGAGATCCTAGGTCTCTTCGCAACCACACTTCATTTGGAGTCGGATCGCACTACTGCCTTGGAGCCCCATTAAGTCGCCTTGAAGGAAAAGTTGCTCTAACTACGATAATCAGAAGATTACCGAAAATGCGTGCTGATGGACCTCCCAAACAAACAAGAGCAGGCGTTCTGAAAGGGTTCTCAACTCTGCCTGTTAAGTGGGACTAGTAGCTGTTTCCAACAATTTCCTTAATAGATGAGAGCAAATCAGCGTATTCATCAAAGCAGGCAAGGTCGGACCTTTCAGTGCGAACATGGTCCGGTGCTCTAAATAAAAACCCTGCGTTAGCCTCATCAATCATCGCTAAATCGTTGTAGGAATCGCCTGCGGCAATCACTTGATAATTTAAATTTTGAAAAGCACGAACAGCTTCAAACTTCTGGTTCGGAGTTCGCTCCACAAAGCTTGAGATATGCCCGTCCTCATCGACAAAAAGCCTGTGGCACAAAATTAGAGGGTTCTCTAATTGAAGCATCAAGGGGTGAATAAATTCCTCGAAAGTATCAGAAAGTAGCACTACTGAAACAACTGAACGTAACTCATTTAAAAAGGCCAAAGCACCATCAAGGGGAGATAAGGATGAAATAACAGATTGGATATCTACCAAACTAATATTGTGCTCATTTATCAACCTAATACGTTCTTTCATGAGCAACTGATAATCAGGTTCGTCTTTTGTGGTCCTCTTGAGTGCATCAATGCCAAATTGGTTAGCGACAGCTATCCATATCTCTGGTGTCAAAACACCTTCAACATCCAGAGTGACAAGAAATTGAGATGGGGGAGAAGTATCCATAAGTACGAACGATAGCTTTAGAACACTCTTAACGTACACCGATTAAAGTAATTAGAATGAAAAAAATGGTCTCAGATAGTTCATATAAAAGAATTACTCACCTGAAAGTACTGTGGGAAAACACGCAACCATTTTTCCAAATTTACGACCACGATTCAGAGAAGATCACGATGCAGAGTTTGATTGGATACAGTCTCTCCTATCAGGTGCCAACACCTTCTGAAAGGGTATGTGTCAATTACGGTGATTTACTACAGGCTGAAAAACAAAATAGGTGTGAGAAAATAGTTAAAAGTGGAAAGAAATGCGACAACTGCATCCGAGAAGACAATATCTTCGCATCACAATTTCATAGCGTTCATAAAAAGGACCGCAGCTCAATTTCACAAAAGATACTTAAGCGCATGCAAAAGGAAAATATTCTTTACATTGCCGGTTTCTTTGATGGATCAACGAAAGTAGGCACCAGCGCTTCAAACCGAATCCAAACTCGCCTTCTTGAGCAAGGCGCCATTCACGCGGTCTTAATGGCAGAAACACCTGATGGAATTACAGTGCGATTATTAGAAGACTTAATCACCGAGGAATTGGGTATCGGGCAAGCAGTTTCAATAGGAAAGAAGATAGACGGGTTGCTGAAGCCTTTAATGCGGGACGCTCTACAAAAGGAACTCGAAATACTTTCGAGAAAAGTAAAAGACTGTATCTCAACTTCAGGAATAACCGATATCAAAGAAATAACTTCAACATGGGACAATGAATATAGTGCAGAAGCATGTTGGGATACGATCCAGAAATACCCGATCAGTCTCTCAAGTGGCAATCATGACCTGAAAGTGAAAAGTGTTGTTGGGAGGGTAGCTGCACTAAGCCACAATTCGGGAATGACACTCGCTGCAGATTTAAATGAACTCTTAGGAATTACGGTTGAATCCGGCAAAATAGCAGGAGATGAAATAAGTGTTCAAGCACAATTGTTCTAGGAATTAAATCCGATTTCCATCAATATCGTCTTCAGGTCGAAGAATGTTAAAGGGGTCATCGTCATTAATCGCATTAATAGGGTCCACCTCTTGGTCAACGCCTTCGGGAAGCGGCTTATCAAGTCCTCCTGCAGCAGCGAGCGCAAATGCTAGCCCTGCTGAACGGTCATAGATCTCTCCTAAATATTCCAAAGAAGGAACTTCCTGCCCTGGGATTGGTGGCTTACCCAAAGAGTCTAAAACAGCTCGTGTCGCCGATGGAACGTTTACATCATGAACAGGTAACGGAAGAGCCTCTTTATTGCCCCAAAACTTTTTAGGATCTGCTCTATTTCTATTTCTACGTCGCTTCTTTCTGCCCGTCGTATTCATAGGTTGAGCAGCAGATGAACCCCTAGTCGCATTTCTTCTGGTCATGACCCATCTCCGTTCCCGTGCGCCGATTCAAATGCAAGCAAAGACTCAGTATCAATTCCCAAGGCCTCTTGTAGCTGTGAAGCATTAAGGTCACTAATTGAACTGGACTTAGGAAGAACTAAGTTAGCTATTTGTCGTTTGCCCGCAACAACTTCCTCAACGCGTTCATCAACGGTACCAGGGCAGATTAACCGGTGAGCGATAACAGTATTTTTCTGTCCAATACGCCAGACCCGATCCCTTGCTTGATCTTCAACAGCAGGATTCCACCATCGGTCGTATAAGACGACATGATTTGCTGCAGTCAAATTTAAACCTGTACCACCAGCTTTAAGGGACAGAACCATAGCACCTCGCCCTTTCCCCTTTTGGAAACTATCAACCATTTGATCACGAGCTGATCTTCCTAAACCACCGTGGTAGCAATGGATTGGTAATTCGTAGCGCTCAGCAAGATGAGTAGCCAGGCGTTCACCCCACGTCGCAAAATGTGTAAATACTAGAACGCGTTCGTCAGCCGCAAATACAGTTTCCATAATGTCGTACAGTCGTTCCAACTTTCCAGATCGGCCTTCAATTCCAAGTCCATCATCTTGGTAATTCAATGGATGATTACATATTTGCTTCAAAGCAGTAATGGCAGCAAGAACAGCACCCTTTCTCTGAGGGGACCCAGCTTTGGTCTTTTCTGTTTCTTCTATCAAACTATCGACAACAGCTTTGTAGAGTCCTATCTGTTCGGCAGTCATGGCGCAGTGATCAAGTTCATCAATTCTGTCCGGGAGTTCAGCTGCGATTAAAGGCTCAGATTTCGTTCGCCGGTAGACCATAATCCCATTGAGTGCCTTTAATGCATTCTCATTTCCTGACTCAATTCGTTTCTCAGGTGTAAGTTGGGCAATGAACTGATTTCGCGGACCAAGAAGATCCGGATTTGCCCAGTCAAGAATCGACCATAGGTCACCCAAACCATTTTCTATAGGCGTTCCAGTTAGAGCGACTCGTGAATGAGCCTTTAACTTTCGTAATTGTTGGGAAGTCTCAGCAGCAGGATTTTTGATTGCTTGCGCCTCATCAAGAACCACTTTCGACCATTGAATATCTTTAAGCTGATCAATATCCCTAACAGCAGTTCCATATGTGGTTATAACAATATCGTGCTCGGCTACGGTGTTCTTTAGCTTATCTCCCTTGGCTCTATTAGGACCGTGATGAACCATTACTGAAGCGTCGGGGACAAATCTAGTTGCCTCAACTCTCCAATTCCCGACTACAGCCGGTGGTGCAATCACTAAGCCAGGTTCAGGGCGGGGGGTGTTAGCTAGATTGGCTAATGTTGTGGGAGTCTTTCCTAAGCCCATATCAAGCGCAAGACACCCTCCTAAACCAGCGTTATCAAGAAAATTAATCCACGCAAGTGCATCGGCCTGGTACGAGCGAAGTTCTCCCACAAATCCCTCTGGCTTGGTAACGGGATTCTCTGGTAACTCCTTTACGCTACGCAACAAATCTGCTGCCCACCCATCACCATCAAGCGTTATACCGCCAAGAGCGCGCCCCTCAAGACCCAAAGCGTGACGAAGCATTTCCGCTCCGCTCATTTGGGTTTTCTTTGAGTATTCAGCAAGCGCTGCGGCCGCTTCCGAAAGGTCAGCTTTATCTAACTCAATCCATTGCCCTTTGGATTCAACAAGAGGTCGCGCCTCGCTCGCAAGGCGTTCTATCTCCTCAGCATTAAGTTCGACATCGTCGAACACTGCACTCCAACTGATATCGGCAAGCTGCTGCGCACTCACCATAGTTTCTTGCGACTCTGCTGTGATACGCAATATCGGTGTCGCTTTTCGCTTAGACATAGGTGGAACTTCTACGTTAAAACCTGCTGCTTTAAGTCTCTCACCAGTATGGGTCATTAAGTCCCACGCCTCCGATTGCGATAGAAGAACTTCCCCTCGCCTTCGGCCTCCAGGTCTCAGTAACTCTGGAAAAAGACGCTCTAACCGTGAAATTTGCTTGTTGACAAGTTTGCGGCGCGTTTCACTTCCTGTATTTATAGTTATTTCAATAGGTTCAAGACCGCCAGACTCGATTGGAACAAGTACTTCACTTAACCAAGCCCCCGATTCATCAGGAGGGCTGAGACGAACTAAGAGACGAAGCTTCTCAATGCCTGTTACCGGAACAGCCCACTGATTTAACCTCCTGGAAATATCTGACCCGTAATCTGAATTACCTCGAAAGGCCATTCCATCAAGGCCCGACACAACCATCTCACCGAAATCCTCTCTCGATTTAATATCAGCAGGAGCATATGGAAGCTTGACTTGACCTGCTGCCATGCGAACAATTGAATCAGTTAAGTCAGATAAAACTTTCCCAACAAAACGATGACGGTCTGTCTCATCGCATGCAAGCATCACAGCACTTGGAGTGGAGGCAACAAGCGCTGCATGGGCATCCAAATCAATCAGAGCAGGTGACCACCGCACATGGAATAGGGCATCACCTGAGTCAGAGTTTTGAGTACCGTTTACTTCGTGTAAGGCTGGAAAAATCTTCCCTTCTACAACCAGCTTTACAGCCAAACCTGCGGCTAGGCCCATCCAAATTGATGTCGCCCCAGCCAAATCCGGTCGATCACTACCAAGAGATACAAGCCACCCCAGCGTTGAGGAAATGGGTGCAGAAACACAGGGAGCTAATTGCTCATTAGGAAGTTGTAAATCCTCAGAGGTACTCCACTCAATAGAGTTCGCTCCAAGACGTTCAAGGCTATCTAGGATCGTTTCATGCCCGAATGATTGTGATTTATGCGCGCCTAGCCACGCAATGAGTCTTCCATCTCTCCACGCAAGTTGAATTTCAGCTTTGGAGGCGTCCTCTTCCACATCTGGGTTAGTAACTTCATGGCTAGGAGCTGGACCGAGGATATCTGTTAAAACCTTATCTATCCGATCAGCTTCAGAATTTAAGTCATCCAAAACAGTTCTGCGTTCAATCCCTCTGTGCTCTCGACGCACACGTGCAATGCTTCTATCAGTTTGTTCAAGGAACCTAAAGAGCGTTTCTACCCATTGCGACTTATTGTTCTGAAGTTTATGCAGGATGGTATCATCCATCAGTCCATCAAGATGTCTCTGCACCATGATTTCAAACTCAAGCGCAGTCATACCAGAACTACCTTTATTAATAACGTATTCTCCTTGTTTGTTCGGACCCCTAAGATCCGGCCGTTACGTAAATCACGGACATCACTCTCGGGTAAAGTCACATGACAACGCCACAACTGTTCCCATTCTACTGAGAAATATGAAAAATGTCTTTTATTCGCAGAATTTGAAAAATTCATATTTACTTGAAATAACGTGAAAATGTATTTCTGGTGAAGGACATTCCTAAAGAAAGAAGAGATCTATGGATATTGAGGGGAAGGTAGTGGTAGTTACCGGCGCTGGAGCAGGTATAGGAGCTGCTCTCGCTGAAGCAGCCGCCAGCAGAAATTCTCGCGCAGTCATTGTTGCTGACAAAAATGGTGAAAATGCAACCAAAGTAGCTGAAAAGATTAACGGAATACCCCACGAGGTTGATGTTTCTGACGAGAACCAAATCCGAAATATGGTAGCCACGATTGAACATAACCATGGCCCGATAGACCTATTCTGCTCAAACGCTGGTTTTGTTACATCGGCAGGTTTAGAAGATGCGAACGAACGAATCCAAAAGATGTGGGAAGTCCATGTAATGGCTCATATCTATGCAGCTCGAGCTGTCTTGCCACAAATGATAGCTAACGGTGGCGGCTACCTTCTAAATACGGCCTCTGCAGCTGGTTTGCTTACACAGATAGGATCCCTCTCATATTCAATCACTAAAAGCGCGGCAGTTTCATTAGCTGAATGGATTTCTATAACCCACTATCATCAAGGCATTAGAGTTTCCGTCTTATGTCCTCAAGCAGTCAGAACAGACATTTTAACAAATAGTCCTGATAACAGAGAAGGTGATGATCCAGAGTGGGAAGACGGGGGAGTAGCAAGTTCTGATGGGATCATCGAACCAACTGACGTAGCTGAAGTATGCATGGAGGCTATCAGTGAGGAACGCTTTATGATTCTTCCTCACCGTCAAGTGCAAGGCTACACAGAATTCAAAGCTGAAAACCCTGAGAAATGGCTTTCTGGGATGAGAAAATTTCAAGATAGATTATTCATTGACGAGCCTTTACCTGGTGATCTAATGCAAGATTTTCGTTAGGCATAGACATGGGAAATAAAAAGACAAGGATTCGAGCTTCTACTGTTAAGAGACCACAGCGAATAGCCTTGGAGGATCCGCTTGCTGCTATCACCGATGAAGTTAAAGCAGCATTTAAACATGATGGGGTTGTCAAGTTAGAAAACGTACTGGACCCTCAATGGCTTCTTCTGCTGGAATTAGGTCTACAACGGGTACTCAACAATAGTAGTCAGGAAAAGCACCTATTTTTTGAAGGTGAAGAGGGCGAGTTTATTGAAACTATACGTAACTTTGAAGTCATCCCGGAGATTAGAAGACTAATCTATGATTCTCCTGTTGCGGACCTAATCGGAAAGCTTATTGAATCTGAGAATTTGTGGCTGTATTCCGATGAATTTTTCATAAAAGAAAAGGGTAATGCTGCCAGAACTCCCTGGCATCAAGACACCCCATACTGGCCCATACAGGGAAACCAGATAGCGTCTGCTTGGATTTCACTTGATGCTTTAACTAAGGAAGAGTGCTTAGAATATGTGGCGGGTTCGCAAAAGGGATTGATTTATGATGGTTTCAACCCGTCAAAAGTGTCCGAGGATCCAACTCTTCCGCACTATGACGCTTCTTACCCACCGCTACCAGATATTGAAAAACATAGAGACAATTATGACATACGGTCATGGGAGATAATCCCGGGGGACGTTATCATAGCGCATCCTAGTGTGCTCCATGGAGGTGGCCCTACGTTATCTTCAGGCAAAAGAAGAGCTATCACGATCCGAATCTATGGTGATGATATCTGTTATGCTACTAGGCCAGACACGAAGCCAACTGTTCCTTTGACTCCGGGGCTGTCTCTATCCTTAAAAGAAGGTGACCCGCTTCGTTCTCCTTGGTATCCCAGAGTGCGACCGATACCAGATCATCTCAAATCTGAATGGCTGTAAAATTAACCATAATGAAAGAATTTCTCAGCTAGCAGTAGGAGAGTAGACTTAGGATATGCAACTTGACGCCACGTTCTTTCCTCAACGCAGCATTGAGGAACTCCACAAGCATGTTTTAGACGAAGTTGGCGGCGGATCGCTTGGAAAGCAGGCGGCATCTTTTATAGGAATTGGGCGATCTCTTGGTGTGAAATTAAGTGAAGGTCATGAGTTCAGGCTTTCTTCTACCAATCAAGGAATAGAACTTGATAAAAATGCTGATGGAGCGAAGGTAATCTTAGGCACTGATATAGATACGTGGGAAAATCTTGCCAGCGAATCTTGGTCAATGATGGGTTTGATTTTGCAGAACAAAATTTCCCTTCTTGCAGGCCAATTTCACCACTTAGCTGCATGGGAAGCACCTCTTCAGGCTCTCTATAATAATCGCCCGATCTTTTCGAACGAAGACATACCCAATCAAGAACCTTACATATTTGATTATGGAACTGATGGAAAACAAATGAGCGACTCATTAAGCAAACTGGGATTTATCTTGGTTAAAAACGTCTTCAGCGCTGACGAGATAGAACTTATGTCAAACGAAATCGAGCAACGGAAACTAACAGCGACCGTGGATGACAAGAGATCTTGGTGGGCAACAGATAAACGTGGGGAAGAGCATTGCTGCAGACTTACGTACCTCAACCAGGGCTCTAAGCAGTTTTCACAATTACCAAACGATGAACGTCTCCTCAATCTCGCAAATCTCGCCGAGGAGAAACTCTTTCCAACTCCAGATCATGGCGATGGTATCTCTGTAGTAATGAAAGTCCCCGAAATAGAGCACGGACTATCTGATTTACCATGGCATCGTGATTGTGGAATGGGAGGCCACCCGCTCATTTGCCCTGGCTTAAATATTGGAATTCAGCTTGACGAGGCTAACGAGGAGTCTGGACAACTGATGTTTCTACCTGGTTCTCATCGATTTTCTGGCGGTTTAGATGTGGCTGAAGCAACTGATAGGGCAGTTCCAATCTTTGCTAACCCGGGAGATGTAACTGTCCACTATGGACATACATTGCATGTAGCGCCGCCCCCTGCTAATTCAAATAGGTACAGACGTACTGTCTATGTGAGTTTTCATAAATCCGAGTATTTAGATGCTCTACCGGAGGGGAAAGGCTACAACGATGTTCTCTTCAATCATGGCGATGGAAGGGTGAGAACCCCAGAAGAACGCACCGCTACTTAGATTTGTTACGTTTCTGTATGTTTGCCCATTCATCTCGAAGTCCGACCGTGCGATGGAAAAGATTTAATAGGGTTTCGTCACGGCAAAAGTATCCCAGTCTTTCAAATTGAATTACATCACCGCCTGCTATATCGGCAACTGAAGGTTCACAAACCGCAGATTCAAGGACTTCTAAAGATTCTTTATTTAGATCTTCAAATGGGTCATCAAGTAAATCAGGTCTTTCAGAGGCGAATAGACGATCATATGTAGCTACTGAAACCCTGATGCAATTATTTTCCTCAACCCAATGTATTGTCGCCTTGACTTTTCGCCCATCTGGAGCCTTTCCACCGCTTGTCTCAGGGTCGTATGTGCATAGAATCTCAACTACTTTTCCCGAGTCATCTTTCACTATGTCGGTGCACGTCACAAAGTATCCGTATCGAAGTCGAACCTCTCTACCTGGTGATAAACGGAAAAATTTTGCTGGTGGATCTTCCATGAAATCATCGCGCTCTATGTAAAGGTTTCCAGAGAAAGGTACTTCTCTTGTTCCTGCACTTTCGTCCTCAGGATTATTAACTGCAGTCCTATATTCAATTTTTCCTTCCGGCCAGTTAGTGATTGTTAGCCTGACAGGGTCAATCACCGCCATTCTCCTTTGCGAAGTTTGATTCAGTTCAGTTCGAACAAAAGATTCTAAAAGTTCAATTTCGTGCGTGCTATTGGTCTTTGCGATTCCGATATGTTGGCAAAAATCCCGTATAGATTTCGACGGGTAGCCTCTTCTCCTTAAACCAGAGATTGTCGGCATCCGTGGATCATCCCAACCTTTAACTACACCATCCTCAACCAATTTCTTTAAAAGCCGTTTAGATAAGACAGTGTGAGTGAAATTCAGTCGAGCAAATTCAGTTTGGTACGGACGTTGATCGAACGGCACTTCAAGTTGTTCAAGAAACCAATCGTAGAGCAACCTGTGCGACTCAAACTCCAGCGTGCAAAGGGAATGCGTTACCTTCTCTAAAGCATCAGACTGGCCATGTGCCCAATCGTAGGTCGGGTAAATAACCCACTGGCTACCGGTGCGAAAGTGAGACTTCTTCCTGATCCGGTAGAGAACAGGGTCACGCATATTCATATTTTCATGATCCATCGCTATTTTGGCTCTCAAGACACAACTTCCTTCAGGAAATCCGCCGTCCCTCATCTTTAGAAATAACTCTAGATTCTCCTCAGGAGTTCTCTCCCGAAAAGGACTATCAACACCGGCTTTCGTAAAGGAACCTCTTCGCTCAGAAATCGTAGCGGCATCTTGATCATCTACGTAAGCTTTACCTCCTTTGATCAACGTGATTGCCCACTCAAACATATTGTCGAAATAATCAGAAGCAAATAGTGGTTCAGTAGACAGCGCCTTCCCAAGAAGCCACTCAATATCATGGCGAATCGAATTAACGAACTCAACACTTTCAGTTTCAGGATTCGTGTCATCAAAACGTAAGTTACACAATCCACCAAACTCCTCAGCAATACCAAAATTAAGACATATTGATTTTGCGTGCCCTACATGCAAGTAGCCGTTGGGCTCAGGAGGGAATCTTGTCTGAACCCTGCCATAATGCCTTTCAGAAGATATATCAGCTTTGACCGAATCTCTTATGAAATCCGCCTTCTTTGGCTGCTCCTGATCATCTGACGTCATATTAATAAACTCGCTATTTTAAGGAATGAATTATGTCAGTCTAGACTTTAGCCGTATAAAAGGCTTTTAAGGGAGGGAAATGAGTACTGGATTTGATGGCGAAAGATTACAACGTGTCACCGAATTATGCGACCGTTATGTCAACGACAATAAATTTCCTTGCGCTCAAATTCAAATAAGTCACCGTGGCAAAGTCGTCCTACGCCATACAGCTGGGAAAGCAGATATGGAGACGGGTCGTGATCTCCACGAAAATGCGATCTTCCGAATTTACTCTATGACGAAACCGCTTACCTCCATCGCCTTAATGCAACTTTACGAGAAGGGACTCTTTCTTCTTGAGGACAAAGTAGACAAATTCCTGCCTGAATTCTCCGACCCTCAAGTATTAATAGGAGGTTCATACTTGAATCCTGTTCTGCGCCCTGCTCAGACCCCGCTCACCATGCGAGACATGTTAATGCACACATCCGGACTGACATATGCCTTTCACTTTTCAAACAACTTGGACAAAATGTACCGGAGTTCCAACTTGGGAAGCATAGCGATGCGCTTGGGCAATAATGACCAACCTGACCTAGAGGAAACAGTTAAGCGTCTCGCAGAGATGCCTCTTTTGTTTGACCCCGGAACAAGTTGGAATTACTCAATGTCAACTGATGTCTGCGGACGGCTCGTCGAAGTTATAAGTGGGACACCTCTTGATGAATATATGTCACAGCACATAACTACACCGTTAGAAATGTTTGATACTGCGTTTCATGTCAGCGACGAGAACATAGAACGCTTCACTTCAAATTATGCATTCACCAAAGAAAATCCTTTAACAAGAATTGATAATTGGGAAACAAGTCAATATTTAGCGAAACCAACTTTCTTATCTGGAGGTGGTGGGCTCGTATCAACCACCAATGACTACCAAAGATTCGTTACCATGCTATTGAATGATGGCGAACTTGAAGGGAAGCGAGTCATTGGACGCAAAACACTCCAATACATGACATCAAATCACTTACCGAACCAAACAACGTTAAATGACTTTGGCCAATCAACATTTTCTGAGACAGCCATGGAAGGAATGGGATTTGGTCTAGGTTTCTCTGTCCTGCAAGACCCAATAGCTAATGTAGCGCTGGGATCACAGGGGCAATTTGCTTGGGGTGGGGCAGCTAGCACAAGATTCTGGGTTGACCCGAAGGAAGAACTAACTTGTGTATTCATGACACAATTTATGCCTTCAAGCTTTTACCCCATTCGTAGAGAACTCAAAGCTGTCATCTAT
>MDSY01067907.1_pt1 | contig 21197 bp, 30 predicted proteins | sample 811131 | NCBI WGS metagenome assembly MDSY01 (sample SAMN05326643, study PRJNA326480) | marine metagenome | isolation source: seawater | place: Atlantic Ocean: South West | collected 2010 | reverse complement strand
TGATGCGATGCGTGATACCACGCTGAACATGATTGATGTCTTTGGCACAGATCGATGGTTTGGTGAGCTACAGTGGAACAATGTTCCAGAGCAGCACCGACTGAACAAGCTGATTATCCAGATGCACCAAGAACACGGTATCGGCTTGATCAGCACGGCAGACAGCCACTATCCGACCAAGGATGCGTGGAAGGACCGTGAGCTTTACAAGAGACTCGGCTGGCTAGGCAAGTCAACTCAGCGACCAGATTATCTTTCCGACGAGCTTCCGGTTGACGTAGACGAGATCGGATACGAACTTTACCCGAAGAACGGCGAAGAGATGTGGCAGGCATATAAGAAATATTCTGCTGAGGTTGGTCACACTTACGATGACGATCTAATCATGAAGTCGATTACTAACACTCATCGTATCGCGCACGAGGTCATTGAAGACTTCATGCCTGACACGACTGTGCGACTGCCAGACTTTGTGGTGCCTGAAGGCTCAACGCCGACTGGTGCGCTGACCAAGATGTGTGTCGAGGGGTTGAAGCTCAAGGGGCTTACTGGAACAGATTATGTTGATCGCCTAAAACAAGAACTGACTGTCATTGATGACCGTGGGTTCTCGAAATACTTCTTGACCATGGCGGCGGTAGCCAACCGAGCTAACGAGACAATGCTCGCTGGTCCGGGTCGTGGCTCTGCTGCTGGTTCACTGGTGGCGTATGTTCTGGGTATCACTCAGGTAGACCCGATTAAATATAATCTTCTGTTCTCAAGATTCCTACGCTCTGATGCCTCGGACTATCCAGATATTGATTATGACGTATCAGATCCGATGACTCTAAAGGAAGACCTGATTGAGAAGTGGGGGCAGAATAATGTTGTCCCGATCTCGAACTTTAATACTCTACAGTTGCGGTCATTGATCAAGGATATCTCTAAGTTCTATGGTGTCTCGTTTACAGAGGTCAATGAGGTCACGTCTAAGATGCTGAGAGAGGCGACGCCCGCTGCAAAGAAAAAGCATGGTATCAAGTCGGGTGTCTACACTCCGACCTTTGAAGAGGTCATGACATACTCTGCATCGTTGGCTAAGTTCTTGGCGAAGTATCCCAAGATCAAAGACCACATTGAAGCCATCCATGGTTCGCCTCGGTCAACCAGTCGTCATGCTGGCGGCGTGGTGATTGGCGAGGACTTGAACAAGCACATGCCCCTAATCAGCAGCGGTGGTGTCGTTCAGACTCCATGGTCCGAGGGACAGAACGTTCGTCATCTTGAACCTCTTGGGTTCATTAAGTTTGACATCTTGGGTCTGAGCACCTTGAGGATGATCGAGACAGCGGTCGAGCATATCCTGAAGCGCAGCGGCAACGAAAGCCCTTCGTTCCAAGATATTAAAAACTTCTATGATGAGCATCTGCATCCTGACAAGATCGACTTTACAAATCAGGAAGTTTATAAAAATGTATTTCACAAGGGTCGCTGGGCTGGCATCTTCCAGTTCACGGAGAAGGGAGCACAGGCGTTCTGTCGCAAAACAAAGCCAACTAGCATTATTGATATCGCTGCTGTGACTTCTATCTTCCGTCCCGGTCCACTTGGTGCCAAGGTTGACAAATTCTATGTCGAGGCAAAGAACAATGCCGATGGTATTGCGTATGTTAATGACGTGGTTCGAGATGTCACTGAGGAAACCTACGGCTTCCTTATCTTCCAAGAGCAGATCGCCCTGTTGGCACACAAGCTCGGCGACGGCGTGACGCTAGACGAAGGTAACCTGCTTCGCAAGCTGCTGACCAAGAAGGGGACTGGCAAGGGTCACGAGAAGAAAGATGCAATCTATGAGAAGTTTATCAGAGGCTGCACGAACAAGGGCTTGACCAAGAGTCAGGGCGATGAGCTATGGCAGAAGTTTGAATACTTCTCTGGTTACGGCTTCAACAAATCACACGCGGTATCCTATTCTATCCTGTCATTTCAATGTGCTTGGTTGTTCAACTACTACCCTGCGGAGTGGATGGCGTCGTTTCTTGACAAAGAGCCAGAGTCTCGCAAGGAAGCAGCGATGAACATCGCAAAGAAGTTCCGCTTCAAGATTGAGCCGGTCGATGTAAATACGTCTGGTCATGTCTGGGAGATCGGCGAGTCAGACAAAGTTTTGATTCAGCCATTTAGTTCTGTCAAAGGGCTGGGCGACAAGGCTATCGAGCAGATCCTAAATAACAGACCATTTAAGGATATCGAACACTTCTTATTCAATGAAGATGTTGTGTATGCAAAGCTAAATAAAAAAGCTCTAGATGTTCTATGCAGGAGCGGTGCGCTCAACTCTCTGATGGATGATAGGTTCTCAGGAATGAAGCACTTCTGGTCGGCTGTCGCATGTGATAGACCAAAGACCAAGAAGAAGTTCAACGAGAACATTGAACTCTATGAACCAGAAGGGGAGTTTACGAAAGAGGAGACAATTGATAACATCACTTCTCTGACGGGCGGGTTCCCGATGCATCTTGTTATTGACAACGACGTGAAGAAGCAGTTAGACTTCCACAAGATCCCACCAGTGGGTAGCTGGGACAACGACCTTGGTGTCGCATGGTTTATCCCACGTCAGGTGGTGCCGAAGAAAACTAAGAACGGTAAAGACTATTGGATTGTCCATGTCCTCGATGACACAAATAAGATTACATCTATCAAGTGTTGGGGTGTGAACCCCAAGAAGGACATCATCCATTTGAACCATCCCTATATGGCAAAGTTGAATTATGACGAGCAGTGGGGCTTTTCTACTAGGTCAATTAAACATACATGGAGATTATTGGGATAAACAAAACTATTTACTGTGCCAATACAGCACAAAATTAGTGGAGTAATATTTTATGAAAAATAAAAACGTGATTTATGAAGGAATTGCAGACTCGTTTGTCCAGAATCCATTTGCTTTTATGTTCGGAGCGCACTTTTTACAAAGCATCCTAAGAACACCAGAGCAAGGAGAAGACGAAGAGTTTGAAAAATGGATGGAGGAGAATAGCGCTCTTCCTGATGCTGTTCAAAAAATGAAAGACGAGATGGGCGCAACAAAGCTATCTCCAGATGAGATTAGAAAGAAGGGGTTCGACTTTGTTTCGGAAGATGAAAAAGCTGCCATGGCTAAAGCGATGGAAGAATTGCCGGATGACATGAAAGATAAGTTTGAGGGAGCGATGAGCGACAAAGCTGCCAAGGCGTATGGCAACTTTCAAGACTCCGCCAAGGCGGCACTAAAAATAGCAAACGCAGCTTCAAAAAGTTTAGATGAACAGTTGCTAAATATTGTATCTACACTTAAAGGTAGCGGAGCCGAGAAATTGTTTCCGAAAGAGTACGCTGAAAAAATTAGTTCAAAACTGAATGATGAATTAAAAATATATCAACAAGCTATTGTGAAAAAGATTGTTACTTTTGAAAATGTAGTCCAAAAGAATATTAGCAAGTCGAAAAATAGCAGACTCGCTGGCAAGCTAGATTTAGGTGGGTTTTCTCTTGATGAAATTTTAAAAGAAGAAGAAGACTCACAAACCAAACAGTCAGCAAAGTTGACGCTTGACATGGTGAATGATGCTCTTGATAAATATAATACAAAAGCAGAAAAGGGAGTTAGACAGTTTGCCATGGCGCTTGAAACACTGAAGAATAGTCTTGGTGCTGGTTCTATGGGGATTGATCCCGCTCAAGCCCTAAAGTGGGCTGACAGTGTTGAGGTGATGTCTAAGCGCTGGCTTAAAGAAACTCAAGAGGTTGTTTTTGAAGTTATGGAACAGGTCGAGGCTGCTATCAAAAAGGCAGCATCTGAGCCAGAGAAAGAAATGAACGAATCTCGTCGAAGAGAAACATTTTATGAATCTTTTGGCGATTTCTCTTGACATTTACGCAATTAAAGTGTTAATATAGTATCTATAATCTTTTAATAACGAGTGAGGTTTTGATGATTATCGAGTATAGTAAAGTTCATGATGCGGTTTATGACCCCGAGCGAGCAAACCCTAGTGACGCGGGCTTGGATGTTTTCTACAGTCCAGAAGATGAAGATGATTTCGTTGAGCTTCATCCGGGTGATAATTCTTTATTGCCGACAGGTCTTAAATTTGGTATCCCGCACGGCTACATGCTACAGGTAATGAACAGATCATCCATGGCTGCTAAAAGGAACTTAATTGTGGGTGCTCACTGTGTCGACTCAGGCTATGCTGGTGAGGTCTTTATTGACTTGCACAACATTGGCAATGAAGTTCAGACAATCGAATCTGGAGACAAAATAGCACAAGTTGTTATGGTTCCGGTTGTACACTTCAGAGCTTTCGAGGCAGAGGAAGATGAGCTTTATGAAGATTCGATTTGTATATCGGAACGAGAGGACGGTGCGCTTGGCTCTACCGGCAACACTTCGTACTTAGTTCCCTCTGCACAGCAAGAGCTTTCTTTTTCTACTAATACTGAGGAACCGTTGCCGCACCCTCTAAATGACATGCCCTCGGGATTTTAATAGTAAAGGAGTAAACGATGTCATCATATGATTATAATGATATAACGCGAACAATACCACCAAAACAAGTAAGAGAAACAAGAATGAAAAAGGTTAGTCAAGTTTACAAGGACACGCAGGCGAATACAGACCCAGAGCACAAACGCCAAGATGATTCACAGGAGTCACAGCTTGAACAAAAGCAACCATCAGGAATGATGATAACTCCAGATGTCCTATCAGAACTGAATAAAGCACTGTATCATCTACAGCAGGTTGTTCTGAAGCTCGGGGGCGGAGCATGATTATCGATAAGTTCGGAGATGTTGTCACAAAGTTTAAAGAAACAGTCTCGTTTGATGATGTTCTTCTGGTTCCCCAATACAGCGACATTGAGAGCCGTTCTCAAGTCAGTTTATCATGCACGCTTGGCGACATCGAACTAGGATTGCCAGTTATCTCTAGCCCAATGGATACAGTTACTGAAGACAAGATGGCGATAGAGATTTCTCAAGCGGGCGGACTCGGCATTGTGCATAGGTATAATACTATCGAGGGTCAGTGTGCCATTGTTAGTCGTGCATATTATGCTGGCGTTAGGAATATTGGCGCAGCCGTGGGTATGGGCACCGACTGTCTTGAGCGAACTGAGGCAGTTGTAAAATCTGGCGCTAATGTTGTTTGTGTTGATGTAGCCCATGGGCATCACTCGATGATGGAAAAAACATTAAAATTTCTAAAAGACAAGTTTGGAGATGATGTTCACATTATGGCTGGAAACGTCGCAACCCTTGAGGGGTTTGATGCTTTAGCCTCTTGGGGGGCAAATTCTGTAAGAGTTGGAATTGGAGGAGGGTCAATTTGTTCCACCCGACTAGTTAGTGGTCATGGGATTCCAACCTTACAAAGCGTCTTGGACTGTTCACAGACTGAACATTCGGATGTTTCTATTATTGCCGATGGCGGGATTAAGACCACAGGAGATATGGTCAAAGCCTTAGCCGCTGGAGCAGATTTTGTAATGGTTGGGTCAATGCTAGCGGGGACAAACGCCTCGCCGGGGGACACATTCATTGGACAAGACAAAAAGAAATACAAAGTATATCGCGGAATGGCATCGAGAAATGCCCAGACTGACTGGAGGGGTAAATCTTCCACGCCAGAGGGAGTCTCTACTACCATACCATATAAAGGTCCTGTTGAGGCGGTGCTTAAAGATATCCGTGGCGGTATTTGCAGCGGCTTATCTTATTCAGGGGCTCGACAGCTTAATGACTTCCGTGCAAGATCTCGTTTCGTTAGACAAACGACAGCAGGAAGTAGAGAGAGTTACACACACATTCTAGCGAGAGGGTAAATTGAGCGTAGAGCAAAAAGAAAAACGAGTCATCATAAAGATTCCCGGCAACAACCATGCTGAGTTTAAGATTCGTTTAGGCTACGACAATCTAACACAAACCGCTTTTTTCAGGGCAGTGATGGATGGCTATGTTCGTCAAGACAAATTGATAATAGAATACATTCAAAATTACAAAGAGAGTGTTGGCAAACAGAGCAAACATAATAAAAGAAGAATTGAAAAAGACATAGAAGAGCGCGATGCTATGAACAGGTCTTTCGCCTTGAATGACGGGGAGTTAAGTGAATTATATGACTTAGTTGAAAAGGAGTTCCCAGAATTATGATAGACGATGAAAATGAATTAACGCAGAGAAAGTGTTTTGATGTACATTCTGAAAACAATGTGGAATGCGACATGAAAGACTGTCGTCATTGGATGGACTATCCAGATGATTTAAATTGTTCTATAATCTGCGCCAACGACAGAGGTCCATTAACTTTGCACGAAACAGCAAAGCGTTTAAATATTAGTTTTGTTCGCGTTAAGCAAAATCAGGACCGCGCATTACAAAAACTATCTAAGCTAACAAAAAGGCATTTTGAAAACATTTTTGACCAACATTGAAATAACAACAAGAAACTGCTTTTTTGGGAATAAGCAACTATTTATTAGTGACTGGACGCCTACGTCCAAATGTTTAAAAAGCTAAAACATTATTTACTTGATCAACACAAGGAGATACATCAAGATGGCACGACGAGGAAACAACAACAAGCCTCACCTTTTAAGTGAAGCAACAGTTAAGAAATTTATGAAACTCTCTGGACTAGAGAGCCACTCCACCAATTTCCGAAAGGATATGGGATACAATAATAATACTAGAGAGCAGTACTGGGAGCAGCCCGGTCTTTCTCAATACCGAAGCCGTCTCCACGAGGAGATGGAGGGAAATGTTTCGCAGGACCCTGACAAGGCTATCGGTCCCGGTGCCCAAGATCAGCTTTCCGAAGAGGAAGAGATGGGCATGGACGCAGCAGCACCCGCTGCTGATGCTGCACCTGCTGGCGACATGGAAGCCAAGGTAGAGGACATCGTTACCGCTATTGCAGACGCGATTGAAACTGCTGTCCCCGAGGTGTCCGTAGACGTTGAGGCTGGTGGCGATGCAGCCCCCGCTGATGACGCTGCTCCTGCCGATGAGCCTGCGATGGATGCTGACCCCGCTCCTGCTGATGATGAAGCTGGAATGGCTGATTTGCAGGAGACTATTCGAGGAGCTATCCGCGAGGCTTTCCGTATGCGCGAGGAGATGGAGGGCAATGTCTCTCAAGATCCTGACAAGGCTATCGGTCCCGGCGCACAAGACCAACTTTCTGAAGAGGAAGAGAAGGCTGAGGGCGACGCTCCTGAAGTAGAGGCAGTAGTAGATGCGATTGTAGATGCTATTGAGTCCGCGACTGACATGGAAGTAGAAGCAGAGCCAGCCGAAGAGGGTGGCGAAGATGAGGCTGACGATGAGGAAGCCGCCATGAAAGGTCGAAAAATGGAAGCTATGGACAAGAAAGACGGCGAAGATGAGGAAGCCGCCATGAAAAAGATGATGGAAGCCCTCAAGAACCGTAAGACTGCCAAGCGACTCGTTGAGAATGTCATGCGGCGTGCCCGAGCACAAGCCAATCGAAGCGGACGAAGCCGACGATAATAATCGTGGCTTTAGCCTTGTGAAAAAGTTGTTTAAATGATGTTTTTATAAAACACCCTTAGCCTTAAAAAGTTAAGGGTGTTTTTTTGTTTACGAGAAGATACAATACTATTTACTAATGTAGCGCAAACCCCTCATAGGAGCTTAAAATGAAAATCAGCATTAATGAAATAAAAAAACTTATAAAAGAGTCCAAGCTAGAAGAGGCATATCATCACAAGTTTGTTGAAAATTTTAAAGATGTAAGAGAGCAGGATGAGCTTAGTGACGAACAGATTGATTCATTGGCTGAAGAGCTTTTTAGAGAAATATTTACTAAGTAAAGATATTTTGCTTGACAATGACACTAGATATTGTTAAGGTGGTAGTACGAATTTTTTCTCACTAGGAGGCAATATCATGGAACCGACTGCAAATGCTTGGATCTCTCCGGGCAAAGATAAGCAAAATATCACATACAGACTTCAGGTTAATGGAATTAAAAAGTCCTATATGAAGCAGGTTAACGAAGCAACACAGGGCTGGCGTAGCGCTGGTAGTGGATGGAACCCTAAGAGCCAAACCGAGCTTTTGATTTTTGAAAGGTCCTTCCCAGACTATTATTCTTTTAAAAAGTGGCAACGCGATTTCCCTTTTGAAATTGTAGTAGAAAAAGATGGTCGAGGAAGGAAAAAGAAATCTAATTAGAGAGGCACAATATGGCTAGTATATATAAAATTGCATATAACAAAAGATCAGCCAAGAAGCACGGTTGGGATCCATCTTGGTTTGGTTGCAGAAAATATGACGATAAACTGATTGAAGAAATCAAAAAGTTTCAGAGAGAATATGACTTAAAAGAGGACGGGCTTGTAGGACCAATGACTTTCCGCAGATTAAACACCAGACAGGAAGAGCAGACTGACACAGTGTTTGTTGGTGGTGGTATAATTTGTAATGGCGAGTCTGTTCCTATTGCTTGGGATAAGATAAAGTATGATTTTCTTCCAGAGAGTTGCTACGGAAAGCCGCCATTTTGGAAAAAAATCCGTAAGCCAATTATGATTGTTACCCACTGGGACGCTTGCTTGAGTGCAAAGTCTTGTCGCAGGGTGCTGGAGAAAAGAGGAATTTCCTCTCACTTTGTCATTGATAATGACGGAACAATTGTACAACTGGCAGACTGTAATAATGTTGCATGGCACGCACCACCAGTCAATAAAGTTGCCATCGGTGTAGATTTTAGCAATGCCGTTTACACAAAATATCAGTCTTGGTATCGTAGGACTTGCGGAAAGCCTCGACCGATTATTGACGAATTTAAGGTCCATGGAAGAAAAATTCGTAAACCGTTTTTAGGCTTCTACCCTGAGCAGATCGCAGCATATAAAGCCCTTATTGATGCTCTTCATAGTCACTATGATATTCCTCTTGAATGTCCGATGACAGAGGACGGAGAGATGGATACGGGCGTTGTTAATTCAGTCAAGCGGAAGAAATTTAAAGGAGTTGTTAGTCACTTTAATGTTTCAAAAAACAAGTGGGACACAGCAGGCTTAGAGCTTGATAAGATTCTGGAAGAGCTTAAACAGCGCAAGGGAGAGTGATTTTGAGGTTCTCGTCTGACAATCAAATTATTAATCTTTTAGAAAAAGTTGAAAATGAAGAGTCGTCAAAAACAGACGCCGACAATTTTTCCAGACTTTTGAGGGAGATGGTTGAAGAAACTATCGCCGAGGTAGAGTCAGAGAAGCAGCGCCGCTGGGCGTGTGCTCAAATGGGTGATGACTTCAAGGGAGAGAAGAAGCTCACCAAGAAGCAAGCTAAAGAGATGTGCTCGGACGAAGTAAAAGAATCTCTTAATGAAGAAGCAAACAAGAAGCTAGTTGATAAGGTGCTCGCATTTCTGAAGAAGCAACCAGATTATAAAAACGCAGCGATAAAAAAAGCCATAGGTGGTGAGCGCCCCAGAGTTCAGATCACCAACCTTGGCGGAGACATAGCCCGTAAAAATATTGCCCAGCTTTTGACTAAGGCGGGATTCAAGGACGTGGAGGTCATTGACCGTAAAAACGTAAACATAGGTGGACAGAGCTTTGAATGGATTCAGGGCTCAGGTGGTAACGACGCCGCTGATCCCATGTGTGGCAACGTTGCAACTTGTTTTGAAAATAATATTATTTGGGGTGTGAAATACTTTGTAGATCCAGCGAGGGCTCTAGAGTTTTTTGATCCAAGTAAAGATACGGGGACGATCTTTGGCGACTGTGTAGATGCCAATGGAAAATTTGATCCGAGCAAGAAAGTCGATGGGAAGCCGTGTTCCGGTAACTATATCGTAAAAGATGACATAGAGGCTGGCAAGAAAGTCGCCGAAACACTCAGAGCTTCAGTCGAGGAGTTCGGCTCCTTGATTGATGCCGGGGAAGTCAGCGGACAGCAGTTTGAAATTACAAAGGGATACTCTAGCACTGGTGTTACATCCGGTGAGCCGAAGACAGACATTTCTATCACCACAGAGAAAGATGGCGTGAAGAAGGTTTGGAATTGTAGCGTTAAGGAAGCAGTTAAATCGAAGGATGGCAGTTATGATTCAGGAGGGCAGTTTGCTTCTGCTCAGGGAAATGAATTAGCAGCCATCGTAAAGACAGCCCTCGGAAGAGTGGACGACTCGGTTTTAAAGAGCGCCATGTCGGAGGCAAAGATGAGCCCTGAACAGATAGGCGGAATGCTTCAAGCCGTCATGTCACGGACTACAGTCTACAAAGCAAGAAAAAACCTTTTGCAGACTGGAGGCGAAGGTGTCGCAGCCGCTGGCAAGGCTGGCGTGACCGGAAAGGGAGAGGAATACAGTCAAGTGGAACTTGAAGAGGATGCACTTCCATATCCGACAGTAAGCAGGGCATCTTTGGTGCAAGAAGAGGAGCCGAGAGACTACACTTCCGACACCGATGTGGAACAATATAGGAGTGAGATTGACGACGCAGAAAAATCTGGAAAATTAAAAAGCCCATCTTGGAAATCAGGAAGCGAAGAGCGGTCCTTCGAGAGCGAGTTCTCTCAAGCCCAGAAGTCTGTTCTTGGAAAGGCGATGAGTTATGCTCTAGGTTTCGATGACGCGATTAGATTAAGTGATGCAGATATGCAACCCCTAGTGCAAGAAACAAAAGACTCTTTTGGCAGCTTGCTAGAGGGCAGCGGAGAGACTAAAAAATTAAAGAACGATGTTTTAAAAGAGATATTTGCGACGCCTCTGCCGGTGCCGGATGGAATGACTGAGGGTCAAGCTCGATTTGACGCAGCGCAAGCTGGAAAGGCATGGGAGAGCCTCAAAGGCTCGGAAAAGAAAGCTCTTCTAAAGTCTGCAAAAGAGAAGCTCGTTGTGGTTGCTCAGGTCAAGATGGCAGAGTCTATAAGGCAGGGGCTAGAAGATTTTCAAAATGCTAGTTCGGAAGGCATGAGGAAAATATTTCAGAACCAACAGTTACGCATTGAAATGCTACGCGAGGCTGTTACAGGCATCGGCAAGTTTAAGGAAGGCGCTAAATCTCCAGCCGTTCCAAATGCTATCGTTACTTGGAATAGGGATGGGCACGCAAAATTTGTATCCCTAGAGGGCACCCAAGAAGATCCTCTTGCTTGGTTTAGAGAAAACGTAGATAATGTCAGGATCGAACTTAGAGATCGCGGCACGGGACGCGGGTTTTCGGGACGCGCAGAAAAATACAAGCAGCAATCTTTACGACCACGCGGAATGGAAGAAGGGTGGCAAGCCATCAATGACAGTATCTTGCTTGAGGACTTTATGCGTATGATGGGGGCAGGTGATTTGCTCTTCCTAGAAGAAAACCTAAACCTCCTTGATTCCGATCTGATCACAGAGGAAATGCTTATGGAAGCCTTATCTTGGTCAGATGTCACAAAGTGGACAAAAGATAAAATTAGCAAAGGCGCAGAGAAAGGTCAGGAGTTGCTGGGCAAGGTCAAAGACTTTGGTCGTGAAATTATTGCTGGCGCTAAGGAGGCATTACAGCGAGCAATTGCAGCAGCAAAGCAATTCTATGCACAGATGAAAAAAGCCTTCGCACAGTTTATTTCAAAGCTGTCATCGGGAATTAAAAACATACTAAGCAAAGACCCGATCGGTGGGCTTGCGGATGTGACGGGTCTTGTTCCAGAGGTGAGCGTAGACGCGCTTGAAATTTAAAAGTGATGCATGACGATCAAATTTAGTATTAAAGATTTAATGAAGACATATTATAATGTTCTTATGTTATCTGAAAGCAAAAGAACTACCATGGATTCGTCGTCTAAGCTGCCCCTAACAGACAAAGAATTATACTATTTAGAGCAAGATATCTTAGAGACTGAAAAGCTCCTCTCAACCTTGAGAAGAATGATCGCCAGTGCTTATGGTGTCGCAACCTTCGACGAGGTGGCATCTGAAGTGTTAAGATATATAGAAGCAGATCCATATCATAAACTGACAGTCAGCCTATATGGTGCTGGCTCTCAGTATGATTATGCTACAAAGGCAATCGCCGGTAGCTTTTTTTCCTTTAGTAAAGACAAAAAAGACATCAACTAGAAGAGGTAAACGTGAGTAAAATATATGAATCGGGTCGGTCCTTGCATGATAAGTTTTTATCTGGCATTAATATTCTTGCCGACAATGTTGGTTCGACTTTAGGACCCCGTGGTAGAAATGTGATAATTATGTCCGAAGACAGTTCTATCCCTACAATTACAAAGGACGGAGTTACAGTTGCGAGACATGTTGAGTCGGACGATCCTGCGGAGAGGGCTGCAATTGAAATCATTCGACAAGCAGCAATTCAAACTTGCGAAGATGCAGGTGATGGAACCACTACTTCCACTATTCTTTCGAGGGCTATATTTACGAAGGCTCAAGAATATTTAGCTGCTGGCATTGCTCCGATTGAAATTAAAAGGGGTATTGATAAAGCTGTGACAGAGGTCATTAGATATCTAGAAACAGCCTCTACTCCAATTCAATCTGAAGAAGACATCGCTCATATCGCTACAATATCTGCAAACGGTGACAGGGTTATTGGCAACCTCATAGCGAAGGCAGTTGATTTAGCTGGCAAAGATGGTGCGATCACCGTAGAAGAAGCCAGAGCCGTAGAGACTTCCTTGGATGTGGTGGAGGGGTTTAGGTTTGGCTCTGGGTGGGCAGCATCGGCATTTGTTACAGATGAGCGACGCGGCACTGCACGCTATGAAGAGCCTTTGATTTTGGTGACTGACCATAAATTATCCACACTGGATGGGTTCATGCCAATACTAGAGTTGGTTGCCCGAGAAGGCAAGCCCCTTATCGTCGTAGCAGACGAGATTGAAGGTCAGCTTTTAGCTGCACTTATTATGAATGCAATGAGGGGAACATTGAAGGTTGTTGCAGTAAAGGCACCTTTTTACGGCGAAGAAAGAAGAAACTTATTGTCGGACCTTGCGGTTGCAACCGGGGCTACCTTTGTCAGCAAGCAGTCAGGAATGAAATTTGGTCAGGTCAAATTAGCAGATTTTGGAAGAGCCAAGACGGCAGAGATATCCAAGAGAGAAACATGCTTTGTTGGAGCCATGGGAAATCCTGAAGACATCGATGTTAAAATTGATAGTCTGAAAGCGATGATACAGATGACAGAATCTCTAACTCAAGCAGAAGCATATCAAAATAGAATCACAAGGCTTTCGAGCGGTATTGCAATCATTAAGGTTGGAGGGAACACAGAACCAGAGATGATTGAAAGACGCGACAGAATTGAAGATGCCTTGGAGGCGGCTAAGGCTGCTCAAGATGCTGGCGTGGTTGCTGGCGGGGGCGTATCTCTTTTGCGGGCTGTTCATAATATTGATGTGATTGTGGACGGTCCAGAGCAAGAGTACGGAGTGCAGATTATTAAAACTTGCGCCGAGGAACCAATTCGTCAAATGGCTCGTAATGCTGAAGATTCAGAAGATTTAATTTTGAACAGGATTCTTGAATCTGAAGATCCTGACATGGGATGGAATTTCTCTACAGGAGAGCTTGTTGATTTGAGAGCGGCAGGAGTTATTGATCCTGTCAAGGTCACAGCCGCCGCGCTCCTGAATGCAGCATCAGTTGCGGGAACGCTTCTAACTACAAACAATGCAGTTCTATATAAAAAAGATTAAAGTTTTTTTAAAAAACACTTGACAAAGATCATTATATATGAGAATATGTATATGTAAGGTGGTTTGAAAAGGAGTTTTTATGGGTTATTACCGCAACTATCGTCGTCCCAAGCCTGAAACTGTCCCTGTGTCAGAGGAGCTTACCGCTCGTCTTGAGCGTGTTGCGATTGAACTCAAGCCCCATCTTACCGACTGGGAGCAAGGCTTCATGGAGTCTGTCACTGAGGCTTACAAGAAGTGGAATGGTTTGACTGTAGGTCAGCATCGTACTTTTGAGAAGATTGAAAACAAGTATGACCCTGAGACTCTCTCCGCTAAGTCCGCTTGGGCTGACGCCTTCGATGATGAGAAGCGTAAGACTCTCAAGCTGGTTGCTGATTACTACCGCACCACTGGCTACTTCACTGGTCTGGTAGCTAAGATCGACACGGATCCCAACTTTGTCCCTAGCGAGAACTGCTGGAATAAGTTTGTTGAAAACAAGTACGCTCAGAAGGTACGTGCTGCTCAGGCTCGCGAAAGCAAATTTGAGGCTGGCGGCTTCGCTCTTCTGCGAGATACTTTTCATACTCATGGTCCCGGCTTCTGGGGCACTAATGTTCCGCGAGACGCTCGTGATCGAAAAGGTCGCACGGTTTTGGTTCTGAAGGAGTCAGAGCGCTTGAGTACTGATAAGGTTTTGACCTGCTGTTTTCTTGATGATCCTATTAATCAGTGGGAAATTGAAGAGCGGTGGCTCAAGAAACATCGAATGCCAAAGAAATAAGGAGAAGAAATGAATAAACCAACAAAGATTCAACGCACAGTTGAATTTGATGAGGTCTTAGAAGAAGCTGAATTAATTATCCATACCGAAGCCATGGTGGGGTTGCAATCAATTATCAAGGCGATAGAGGATTACTCAAACATTGGCAGAAAAGATCATGAGTTTTTGTTATTAATGATTGATGATATCCGCAAAAGAATGTATGGCATAGACATGCACCTAGACGATGCAGCAACCATGATTAATGCTCATCGTAGCTACCTGAGTGGTAGCAGAGAGCAGGTCAAGTCAGGAACTAGTGTTGATGCGCTTCAGTCTGCTGTAGCTGGATTGAAATCTTCGATGTCAACAACTGCTAGTGCAGTTGTACCTGAAAGCCCCGAACAGGAGGATCCAAAAGGATAAGGAATTATGAAAGATTTTAGAGAAAGCAGCCCAAAAGCAGGCATACTTGTATATATACCCAGCCAAGTCAGGCTTGTTCAGTATGGGAAAGTCAAAGCGAAACAAGGTCTTGATCCTCGATATGTCAAGAGGCACACAACTTTGACAGAGCCGATTGTAGCTCCAATCGTTGAGACTGCTGCCGACGAAGTGAAGATACATTACGATGGTGATAATTGGTGGACATCAAAAGCAGATACATATTTTGTTGAATCTGATAAATCTCTTGGAGGGAGTTTAGCATGATTATAAAAGTCGTTGAGTTGTTAGAGAATGACCAATACACCGAATATAGCGATAAAGGCTCTATTTCTAAAAAGTCAAAAAGGTATGGTCTGGTAGAAAACTTTTTAAATGTGTCTAAAATCATTTCTTTCCAAGAAATTGATAGTTCTCGCTACAGCAAAGATTCATTACCCTCTGGGATGAATAATGATCAGAAATTTACTTATATAAGCCTTGCGAATACAAACAGGGGTGTTGTAGTTGTAGACAGCCCTCAATCGCTTCAAGAGAAGATTAACAAAATCGCACTCGTTGGCTCTAATTTACAAAATGTTTTAAAGGGGTAACATGAATAGGTTTACAAGAAAAAAGTATCATATTATATCGACCATGACCTGTCCATGGTGTGATAGAGCAAAAGAACTTCTTGAGAAAAAGGGCGCGGACTTTTACGTTGATGATTTTAGTGAAAAGCCCGAGCTTTTGTCAGAAATGAAAGTTAAGATGAACTACAAAACTGTGCCAATGATCTGGGAGATTTCAGATACTGGCAGAAGAAAATTCATTGGCGGGTACAGCGACCTTGTTCAATACTTTATGAAAGAGCAATCTTTGGGAGGCAAAGAAATACTCAATGGCTGAACCAAAGCAAGAATTTGCGATGCTATCTTTTGATTTTATGAAGATGATCGCGGAGGAGTCTGCTACGCTTTCACAAAAAGCGTCAGAGTTTCTCGCGTGGGAAGAAAAATGCCCTATGTTAGCTATGCTTAAACCAGAATTAGTCATGATGCAGATAACTTTAAAGTCTTTAAGCGAATATTGCCTTGATGCTTTAGAAACCTGTTATATAGATGATGATAGGGTTGTGCAAGTTCCAGCGGCAAGTTTTTTGCAGATAGCTGATGCTTCCGCAATAGGAATGAACGCGGTCAAAGAAGCTGAAAAGTATATTTCTTTTTCGATTCATTAAAAAAAGCCTTGACAACTGCTTCAAATGTTGTTATATTGTATGTATAAGATGAAGACGCTTCAAAGGTCAGACTCTTATGTTGTTAACTTGCTTAAAAAGGAGAAACTAAAATGACAAAAGCTATTACAACTTACCGACCTCAAACCATCAACACTTTCCGACCGGGACTTCTTGGTCGCACTGTATTTGATGATGTATTTGACAGCTTCTTTAATGACTCGGCATTCCCGACTCTTTTGAAGAAGACAACTTCCGGCTACCCTGTAGCCGATATCTATCGTAATAACGATGGAAATACTGTAATGGAGTTCGCCTTGGCGGGATTTAAGAAAGAGGAGCTTTCCATCGACATCCAGCCAGATAAGCGATCGATTACCGTTCGAGCCTCTTCAGGCTCCAGTGAGGGCGAGGGCACCGAGACAAGCCGCCGCATCGCCCGTCGTAGTTTTGAGAAAACCTTTGTGAACTACGACGACAACCTTAGCCTTGACCAAGCGACCGCTATTTTTGAAAATGGTTTGCTCACGGTAACGGTACCACAGCGTGCCGAGGTTAAGCCTATTAGTGTTGATATCGGCTAATAGAAAATACTCTCTGTAGAGCCGGGGCAGGACGTCGCTTATGCGAGTCCTGCCCTTTTTTGTTTTTAGCGACCTATATACTATACCACATTCTTTTTTTAGTTAGATTAGTTATAGGAGGATTATGAAATGAGCGGGGTAGGAGGAGTAGGCGGCGGTGCAGGCGTCGCTGGCGGGGGCAATGCTGTCTCCGCTGCGGGTGGAAACATGGCGGGAGGGGCGGTGACCTCTCCGGGTGGTTCTAGCGGAGAGATGAACAAAGTCGGCGGCGACATGGACCAGCAAGGCGCAGGTCAGATTGGAGGCTATGGCGACGGAAATATAAATATCGATAATTCTACAAATATCAATATTCAGCAAAATCAAAATATTATATCCACAGAGGGCTTTCTTGGCTTGCGCGGCTCTAGTGAAGTCGGTGGTGTAGGTGCCATGGCAGAGAGTCAAGGTGGTAGTCAGCAGCAGATGGATATGGAATTCTTGATGAAGCTGATGATGATGATCATGATGATGAAGATGATGCAGGAAATGATGAGTGGCGGCTCTGGTGGAGGCATGCTCGGAGGATCTTAGGGTGTTCAATATCGGCGATTTAGTTTTATACTATGACTTTATTAAAAAGACAAAGTATTGCTTTGTGCAGATTGAGAACGAGTCGATTGGCAAGATTATCGATATACGACATACTAGGACAGGTCGCCAGCATCAATTCATGGTCTGGTGGACGCCAGAGATGATATACTGGCATAGTGCAGCTTTCTTAAAAAAAATAGAAAAAAATATGTAAAAAGGGTTGACACAGCTTCTAACATATGTTACATTATTAATGTGAGTGAGGGCTTGTCCCGAAGGAAGTTATGATGAAAACAGTTTATTGCGACATGGACGGAGTTCTCGTTGACTTTGGCGCTGGTGCTTTGGCGCTCGTCAACGAAGCCCTGAAGAATCCAGAAGCCTATAAGGAATATCCAGAGTATGCGCGACTCAAAGAAAAGCTGCGTGAACTGGGTAGGGATCATGTGACCTTAATTGATATGGAGAAGGCAGAATATAGAGGCTTGAAAGAGACTGAAGTCATTCCAGAAGCACGTTGGCTGATGAAGAAATTAATCTTTGAACAAGGCGCTGAGTGGTGGGAAAATCTACCGTGGATGCCAAACGGAAGAGAACTCTGGGCAGGTCTTTTAAAGTATAATCCGACAATATTGACTGCCCCGATGGCTGGTGCTGCTGGGTGTAGAGAGGGAAAGCAAAGCTGGGTGAAAAAGAATCTTGGGGAGCCCGAGATGATTATTGAAGACGAAAAATTTCACTATGCCAAAGGAAATGTTTTGGTTGATGACTTTGCACTTAACACCATACCTTGGGAAGAGCACGGAGGATATCCGGTTCTTCATGAGGACGTGTGTGTTGCAGAGACGCTCACTAGGGTCGAAGAGTTACTCGGCTAGTTGAGGTAGTTGCTCTTCGGAGCGTTTTGAGCCTGCTAACCATGCAGGCTTTTTTTTCATATGATATATTTTATAGGCAGCTTTGTGTGCCATGTAGGCGAGAGCGATACCGCTGAACACATCTACAATGTAGTGCTGTTTGAGAAAAAGAGTTGACATTGCTATCATCGAAGCCCACAAATAAAAGGTGCTTTGTACTGTTACACTCTTCTTCGCTATCTCCGTTTGCTGTATGATGAGAGCTAGTAGCCAAGATAAGGCGACATGTCCCGAGGGGAATGTGTTATTTGAGCCATCAATTTCCCTAGTTAAACTTACAAGCCATGACGCTGCATCTTCAATTATAAAATCCTCACGCGGATAAAAGGAGGGCATCAAGACATAAAATATATTTAATACAGATGCTGTGATGATAAAAGATAGACATGACGTATAAAAAGTGTCTTTCTTTTTTATGATAAAAATACAACTGATCATAAGCACCGGAACAAGAGTGTGATAGACCCATATAAACTCGGGTATAAAGGGTAGGTGCTTGTCGATTGGAAGGGTAAGATCAAGGGGAGAGAAGGGCACAAGGTTTTGGATCATAAAATAAGAAAAGGCTATAAATATTGTTATCACGGAAGTATATTTTGTTTTTTCCCAGATACTCACCTTGCGACGGACTCCTGCTGTGTTAAGGAACATTCCACCGCAAACAAGAACGCTCGCGGACATGGAACTTATTTGAACAAGTGCGTAAGAGTATACGCACTGGGTTCTAGAATAAATATGCAGTTATATCGCCAAACAACAATATCTTTACAAGTTTTTCAAAACTATTTATAATAGAGTTAGAACTTTAAATTAGGAGGTACTAAGATGACAGGTTTTGAATATTACTACTGGCAAAAAAAGAAAGAAGAAGAACAGCAAAAACATGCACAGCAAGAGTTAAGATTAGAATTGCCTGTGCCCGAGCCTCCTTACTTTGAGGAAGAAGAATTAGACAAAGAGGAAGAGTCCCCACGAGTCATCGTGATAGACCTATAGGAAAAGAGTATGTGTATCATATGTGTCGATGTTCAAAAAGGCTCATTAACTTTAAACGAGGCTTGGAGAAATTTAGGAGAGATGCGTTCTTTCATAGGAGAAGAGCATGCCGAAGAGGTTGAAGAGCTTTTGTGGAACAAGTGGGTTGATGATGCTGATGATGATTGGTATACGAGCCATGGACATGGAGATTAAAGATGAGTAAAAGTATAAAGACGTGGCAAATATTCCTAGAGTCATTACAGGAGGGTGTTTCTGAACTTAAATTTGGCGAGGTTACTAAGCCAACATTTGTGAAGATGATGGACGAGAAAATAAGACTTATAGACTTCGACCCAGATGATGTACCAGACCGCCCGTTTCCCAAAAATGACAGCGAAGAAGTCAAGAGAGAAATACAGCATATTATAAAAAAGATGTCTGACGACTCGTTTGATAGAAAAGAATTAATCACGCTTGACAAGAAAGCCATGACTCAGTTTTTTGACTACATGGACGAGAAAGGATTGAAGCACGATAGGGATTATTTGTTGGAGCTTTCCGATGACATATCCCGCTTCGCGTTACGCCTGAAGATGAAGTATCAGCGACCACGACCTGAACAACTCGCTCCGCTTCTTGGTTACGAGCTTGAGGATGTGCCTACTTCGACTGATGATTCGCCCTCGTATCCGAGCGGTCATACTCTGGTCGGCTGGTCCATAGCGCTGCACTTATCTGATAAATACCCAGAACACAAAGCAGCATTTTACGATATTGCTGGTAAAATAGAAGACTCTAGGATAGTTAGAGGGGCGCATTTTCTTAGCGACAACGTATTTTCAAGGTTGTTAGCAAGAAAGTATGTGGTCCCTAACATAAAGGAGTAGTAATGAGTATTTTTAAAAACATGAAACCAATTTTTATTGAAAACAGCAAAGTGCCTGTGTTTCTTTCCAAGTTTGCACCCATAGATATTTGGGCGATTAATTTTGGACCATTTGTGTGGTGTAAGGGAGTTTTAAGTAAAACTACCAGAAGGCATGAAACAATACACTATCACCAGCAACTTGAGCTTCTGTTTGTTTTTCAGTGGATTCTTTACGGTCTGTTTTGGCTTGTTGGTTATGGTAAATACCTCGATGGCAAAGAAGCATATCGTCAAAACCCCTTTGAGCAAGAGGCTTACGATAATGAAAAGAAGTTTACCTATCTTGCGAAGCGGAAGCCTTGGGCATGGAGAAAATATAAAATATGATTGACCCACACCACCTATCGAAAAACAATGAAGGATATTTCAGCCATCTTGGTTTTGCTTTCAAGATTGGCTTGTTTTTTATTTTATGTGGTGTAACATTTATAATCCACTCAGCATTACCGTGGATAAATATACCAAAAATTTTAAATCTCTCTGACATTGAAGCAAGGGTCAGAGAGTGGAATAATTATACAATTGAGAGGTTATTTAGATGAAATCTGAAGATGAAGATTATGATGAGATACTAAATTCTTTATTTGAAAGGAACCGTGAGCTTGTGATTGAACTTGAGGATATGAGGGCAGATCTCAAGGTCCTGCAAGACGAGAATGATTCTCTATGGCATATGCTTGACGAGATTAAAAAGTCTGATATTGAAGAACACAAACACCTTCTGGAAGATTTAGAAATGGAAGTAAAACTTCAGAGCTTGATGTATACGACGAAGAAGGGTATCGCATGAAAGATATATTTGAAAACTGGCGAGCTACTTTACATGAAGGGATTTTGGAAAAAGAAACAACCGAGATTTCTCGCATGATCGTAGACAGGGTTAAAAAACTCGCTAAAGCTGGCACTATGCACCAGTCTCCGGTCAACTATCACTGGGTTGAGGTTACAGACAAAGAGATTCCAGAGAAGATGAAAGAGACTGCGAAGCTCCACGCCGTGATGGTTAAGATCGACAAGATAGATCAAGAGAAGCAGGGCATACCTTTTGGGCGTAGAGTTCGGGGCTCGAACCCTGTCCGCATCAGCGGACAGTTCGCAGGCGGCATGTACCGGG
>MDSY01145235.1_pt1 | contig 21200 bp, 14 predicted proteins | sample 811131 | NCBI WGS metagenome assembly MDSY01 (sample SAMN05326643, study PRJNA326480) | marine metagenome | isolation source: seawater | place: Atlantic Ocean: South West | collected 2010 | reverse complement strand
GTTCCAGACACCACCCAGAAGGCACTGTTCTCCGCAACCATGCCGCCGGGTGTGCGCAATGTCGCGCGCAACCACATGAAAGAGCCTGCCGAAATCCGCCTGCACAGTGGCGCCAGCAGCAGTCTCGAGACCATTACCCAGAAAGTCTGGGAAGTCTCCAACCACCACAAACTGGACGCCATGACCCGCCTGCTCGAAGTCGAGCCGGTTGAAGCCATGATTGTCTTCGTGCGCACCAAGACTGCCAGTCTTGAGCTGGCCGAGCGCCTTGAAGCGCGTGGCTTCGCTGCGGCAGCACTGAACGGCGACCTGACCCAGCAGCTGCGCGAGCAAGTGGTCGATCGCCTCAAGCGCGGCCTGCTCGACATCGTCGTGGCTACCGACGTGGCAGCCCGCGGACTGGACGTCGAGCGCATCACCCACGTGCTCAACTACGATCTGCCGCACGACAGCGAAAGCTATGTACACCGTATCGGTCGTACCGGTCGCGCCGGTCGTCAGGGCACGGCGATTCTGTTCGCAACCCCGCGCGAGCGTCGTCTGCTGCACGTACTCGAGCGCGCTACCGGCCAGAAAATCGAGCCGCAGGCCCTGCCGACTGCCGATGCGGTACGCAGTGGTCGCCTGAACAAGCTGGCATCACGCCTGAACGACGCCCGCGAGAACGCCACCGCCCTGCACCAGCAGCTGGTCAGCGATCTGCAGGAACTCACTAGCCTGGATGCCACCGAACTGGCCGCCGCGCTACTGACCCTGCTGCCGAGCGCCAAAGCCCTGCTGGAGCCGGTTGCCGACCTGCCGAGCGCGCCGCCGCGCCGTGAGCGCGAAGAGTTTGACCGCGACGCCGGCCTGACCCGCTACAAGGTTCAAGGCGGTCGCAAGACCGGCCTGATGCCCAAGCCGCTGGTCGACGTGCTGGTCAAGGTCGGAGGCCTGCAGCGTCAGCAGATCGGCCACATCAAGCTGTTCAACGAGCACACTGGTGTGTTCCTGCCGACGCTCGACCAGTCGGTACTGAACCGCCTGGCCGGCGCCGAAATCAACGGCGTGACCCTGCAGATCAAGGCCTGGCCGCTGCCTGAAGGTGAATTGCCGCCACGTGACCGCGCGCCCCGAGGCAAGCCGCCTCGCCGTGAGTTCGCCGGCAAGCCCAAAGGCCCGCGCAAGGCCTGAGGGACGCACTGCAGATGGAATGGGTCGACATCGGTGTCAACCTGACGGACGAAGCCTTCGACAGCGACCGTGACGCGGTACTGGAGCGGGCCCGTCAGGCCGGTGTCAGCCAGCAGTTGCTGACCATGACCTCGCTGGAGCAGGCAGAACACCTGCTTGCTCTGTGCGCGGATCATCCTGAACACCTCTTCACCACCGCCGGCGTGCATCCGCACGAGGCGCGTCACTGGACTGCAGACAGCAGCCGTCAGTTACTTGAACTGAGCCAACAGCCTGCCGTTCGCGCCATTGGCGAATGCGGCCTCGATTACAACCGCGACTTCTCACCGCGCCCGGACCAGTTGCGCGCACTGGAAGAGCAGCTCGCAATAGCCGTGGAGACCCGGCTGCCGGTCTTTCTCCATGAACGCGAAGCCAGCGACACGCTGATCAACGTTCTGCGTGATTATCGCGACCAGCTCAGCGGTGCCGTGGTGCACTGTTTTACCGCTGACCGCAAGGCACTGCACGCCTACCTCGACCTTGATCTGCATATCGGCATCACCGGCTGGATTTGCGACGAGCGCCGCGGAACCGACCTGCAGATGCTGGCCAGGGATATCCCCGACAACCGGCTGCTGCTGGAAACCGATGCCCCCTGGTTACTGCCACGGACGCTTGATCCCAAGCCGAAGAACCGGCGCAACGAGCCTGCGTTTTTGCCGGAAGTCGCACAGATGGTTGCCAGCTGCCGACAGCAGCCGCTGGACCAGCTCAGTCAACACACCAGCGAGAACGCCCGGCGTCTGTTCCGGCTGCCACCCCCTCGGCAATAGTCTATATTGGCTGCATCACCGCATTGGACGCCGCCAAGGACTCGCATGCCAGATACGAAACGGACCGCTCGCAGCCGACATTCCATTTTCCTTCTGCTGGGCATGCTGCCCATGCTGCTCCTTGGTATTTCCCTGAGTCTGTTTCACTACCAGCAGCTCGACAAACTGATTCGCACCGACGGAGACGCCCTCTTCCAGCGTATCGTCGATCAGGTCAGTGGCGAGCTTGAAAACATCTATCATCCGCCCATGCAGGCGCTGAATATCATGGCCCTGAGCAAGCTGGTGACCACCACCAACCTGTCGGAACGGCTGGACTACCTGCCGATGATGGCACAGGTGCTCAGCGACAACGTGCAGCTCAACTCCGTCTACATCGGCTGGCAAGGCGGCGACTATCTGATGTTGCGCCCGCTTGGAAATCGGCTAAGCCTGCAACGCTTCAGCGCCCCGCGACAGGCCCGCTGGATGGCCTGGCACATCGGCAGCTCAGCAACCACCCGGCAGAACAGCTACCTGTTCCTGAATGAAAACCTGCAGATCATCGAGGCACGCATGGCCCCGGACGAGGGTTATGACCCCCGCGAGCGCCCCTGGTATGCCGCGGCCAGCGCAGCCAATCAGCGCCTTATCACTACGCCCTACCTGTTTTTCTCGACCCGCGAATTCGGCACCACCTTGGCACGAGCAAGCAACGACCTTGCTGTGCTGGGGGCCGACCTGACCCTGGACAGGCTCTCAGAAGCCCTGCGCCAGCAACGCATGACACCTTCATCAGAGCTCATTCTGTATACCTCCGATGGCGTTGTCGTAGCCTATCAGGACCCTAACCGCCTGCTGCACACCACCCAGGGCAGCAACTCGCTGGAGCCCCGCAGATTCAATGAACTGGGCAGCACCCTGCTGGCGACCCTGGCTCAGGACGGCTACGAGCAGGAGCGCCAGACAATCAAGGAGCTGGAGGGCCAGCGCTGGGTCATTCAGCAGCAGAGAATCAACATCCTGGGAACGCCGGACGTTTACCTTGCCGTGCTGATACCCGAAGCCGAACTGCTGTCCGAGGCGTATCGGTTACGCACGCTCGGACTCTGGCTGTCCCTGGCGATCAGTCTGTTGCTGCTGCCACTCAGCTGGCTGCTGTGGCGCAGGCTGCTGGGGTTGCAGCAGGCCGACCGTTGATCTAACAAATTACTTTAACCTCTTGGCCCAAATCATTATTTAAGTGATGATGCGAGAAAACGGCAACTGACGAACAGACAGCTCTGTCGTCAGCAATCCACAGGCTACGGAGCTGGATACCATGTCCAACCTTTTCACGCGCACCCTGCTCTGCCTGATCCCCACGATCAGCCTCATTGCCACCCCACTGCAGGCCGCCGACAGCGGCACCATTCCCGCCCGCGTCAACAGCGCCCTGCAGGCCGCCAAAATCCCGTCCGATGCCCTGTCACTGGCCGTCATACCGCTTGAAAACCAGGGCATGGCCCAGTTCATCAATGCCGACCAGCCAGTCAACCCGGCGTCAACCATGAAGCTGGTAACCACCTACGCTGCGCTGGAGCTGCTGGGGCCCACCTATCAGTGGAACAGCGACCTGCTGGTAGACGGTCCGGTCGTCGATGGCACCCTGCAGGGCGATCTGATTTTCCGCAGTGGTGGCGATCCCAAGCTGACGCTGGAACGCATGTGGCTGATGCTGCGTGATCTGAAGGCGGCGGGCATTCGCACGATCAACGGCGATCTGGTCCTGCAACCGGCCGACATGCGCTTCCCCGCCGACATCCCGCCGTTCATTGATGACAGCGGCAACCAGAACCGTCCATTTCTGGTCGAGCCCGATCCGTTGCTGACCAACCTGAAGGTATTTGTGCTCAGCAGCTATGCCGAACGCGGCGGCGTGCGCATCAACCTTGAGCCGGCGCTCCCCGAGGTCAAGGTGGTCAACCAGATTGCCCTGCTACCGGCGCCCAACCGCAGCTGTCCGGCACCCAACGTCGCCTACAGCATTCAGGACAGCGGCCACGAGGCCGTGATTACCCTCACCGGCAACCTGCACGAGGGGTGCATGGCCCAGCGCTATCTGACAGCCCTGACCGCGACCACCTACACCGCCAGCACCCTGCGCACGCTGTGGGCCGAAATGGGCGGCAGCATCCTCGGCGGCAACCAGATCGGTCGTGCGCCGGCAAGCGCCCGCCTGGTCTCGCGCAGCACCTCGCCCGACCTGGTTGAAGTGGTCCGCGACATCAACAAGTGGAGTAACAACACCATGGCGCGGCAGCTGTTCCTGACCATCGGCCGGGAACATCGCATTGCTGCCGACCGTGACGATCACAAGGCCGCCGTACGCGTGATCAACGCCTGGCTGAACGACAAGGGGATTCGCGCCAACACGCTGGTCATGGAAAACGGCTCCGGCCTCTCACGCATGGAACGCATGACCGCCCGCGAAATGGCGCAGCTGCTCGCGCAAGCCTGGCAAAGCCCCTACAGCGCCGAGTTCATCGCATCCATGCCGCTGGCCGCCATGGACGGCACCATGCGCCGCCGCCTGCGCAATACGCCGGTTGCCGGCCAGGCCCACATCAAGACCGGCTCACTTCGTAACGTCAAGGCCATCGCCGGCATTACCCGCGATGCCAACGGCCAGAGCTGGGCGGTGACCGCCATCGTCAACCACGCCGCCGCCGGCGCCAGTGGTCAGGCGCTGGATCTGGTGCTGCAGGATGTCTACCGCCGGGCACCGACCGACATCGCCAGCGCCAGCAGCCGCTAGAGTGGTAAAGCTCATCGCCCTCAGGGGCGATGAGTGAATTTCCAGGTGCGGTGAATCCGGCTGTTACGCTGGAAATCGCGATCCAGTGTCTCGGCCGAGATATCGGTTACCAGATACCGAGCTTCCACCGCAGGATCCATGCGGAAACGCCGGAAGTTATTGGAGAAATACAGTACCCCGCCCGGCGCCAGGCGCTTCATCGCCAGCTCCAGCAAGCGCGCATGATCGCGCTGCACGTCAAATACCCCTTCCAGCTTTTTCGAGTTCGAGAAGGTAGGCGGGTCGATAAAGATCAGATCGAATTGCTGATCCCCTGCCTGCTCCAGCCACGCCATTACATCAGAGCGCACCAGCTTGTGCAGGTCAGACAGGCCATTGAGCGACAGATTGCGCCGCGCCCAGTCCAGATAGGTATTGGACAGATCCACACTGGTGGTTGAGCGGGCACCGGCTGCGGCCGCATGCACGGTGGCGGTTGCGGTGTAGCAGAACAGGTTGAGGAAACGCTTGCCCTTGGCCTCGGCGGCGATACGCAGACGGATTGGGCGGTGATCAAGAAACAGTCCGGTGTCCAGATAGTCGGTCAGGTTGACCAGCAGACGCACCTGTCCTTCACGCACCTCGAAGAACTCTCCCTGCTGAGCCATGCGCTGATACTGCTGCTTGCCGGACTGACGCTGGCGCTGCTTCAGGGCGATATGTTCGGGTGGCACACCCAGTACCTGCGGCAGCGCAGCCATGACGTCCTGCAGGCGCGCCTGCGCCTTGTCTTCATCAATCGACTGCGGCGGTGCATATTCCTGCACGTGCACCCGATCGCCATACAGATCAACCGCCACGGCGAATTCAGGCATGTCGGCATCGTAGACCCGGTAGCACTCGATGCCCTGCTGACGCGCCCATTTGCCGAGGTTCTTGAGGTTCTTTTTCAGCCGGTTGGCGAACATCTGCGCCGACTCGCTGAGGCGGGCGGCTTCGACTGGCGCCGCGGTACCCGCCGGAGTATCGGTTGCCTTGGTGACAAAGCGCTCCGATTGCAGGTCCATCAGCAACAGCTTGCACGGCAGCGCGCCATTGAACAGGTTGTATTGCTTATGACTGCGAATCCCCATGCGCTTGCCCAGATCCGCATTGCCGGTAAAGATCGCCGCCTGCCAGCCTTGGCACTGCTGGCGCAGAACCTCACCCAGCTTCTGGTAGAGATACACCAGACTTGCGGTGGTGCCCAGGCGCTCGCCATAGGGCGGGTTGCAGACCACCAGGCCCTTTTGCCCGCGATCCGGATTAGGCGCGAAGGTCGCCAGCTCACCCTGGAATACCTTGACCCACTCACCGACCCCGGCACGCTGAATATTGTTGCGTACCGGCTGCAGCAGACGGGGGTCAGCCTCGTAGCCGCGAATCCACAGTGGTGGGCGCGCCAGACCGCGTTCGGCGCGCTCGCGCGCCTCGGTCAGCACCTTCTGCCAGAGCACAGGTACGTGCTGCTGCCAGCGGCTGAAGCCCCAGTGCTCGCGCTGCAGGTTGGGGGCAACATCGGCCGCCATCAACGCCGCTTCCACCAGAAAAGTACCCGAACCGCACATCGGATCGGTCAGCGCACCGCCAGCCTCGGCCAGCGCCGGCCAGCCCGCACGGATCAGAATGGCCGCCGCCAGGTTCTCCTTGAGCGGCGCCGCACCCTGCTGAAGACGGTAGCCGCGCTGGTGCAGACTGGCACCAGACAGGTCCAGCGCCAGCTGAACTTCGCCACGGTGACAATGGACGTTGATGCGCAGATCCGGCCGTACCTTATCCACCCCAGGACGGGTACCGTCAGGGCGACGCAGCTGGTCGACGATCGCATCCTTGACCTTGAGCGCACCGAAGTGCGTGTTGTCTACCCCGGCCAGAGTGCCGGTAAAATCAATCGCCAGGGTGCCATCCACCGCCAGGTGATCGCGCCAGTCGATAAGCTGCACGCCGGCATACAGGTCCTCGGCCGTGCCGGCCAAAAAGCGCTTGAGCACCAGCAGTACCCGGTTGCCCAGGCGCGACCACAGACACAGGCGGTAACCGAGTTCGATATCGCCCTGCACTGAGACACCGGCAACGGTTTCCTTGGCAGCATCGGCGCCCAATGCGAGCACTTCATCGCGCAGCAGACCCTCCACACCCTTCGGACAGGTAACAAAAAATTCAAGGATCTCGCGCATGTCGTTGATTTCCGGAATACGATGACGTTTATATTTCAGTGACAGCTAACCAGCTGCCTCAGGTATGCCAAATCGGTCTTTGTAGCGGTGACGACCGATAGGGTACAACAGGGTATGACTTGAGCGGTGACCCTATTAGAAGCCGGGTCCAATACACCTTTTTCGACCGGCTTCCCTGCAGCGTAGACAAACACTGGCTACGCGCTACCTTGGAACGGATCGACGGTTCGACTGTTCCACAATGTCATACCACACGAGGACGCTACCCTATGAGAAGACTCAAGCGTGATCCGATGGAACGAGCATTTCAGCGTGGTTACCAGCACGGAGTGAGCGGCAAATCCCAAGACACCTGCCCTTTCAACAATCCCTCTACCAGACAGAATTGGATCAATGGTTGGCGTGAAGGCCGCGCGGACCGTTGGGATGGCTTTACCGGTATTTCCGGCGTGCACCGACTCAACGAGATGCATGCCGTAGGCTAGACTCCCAGTCAGTCAACTCATCTTTCCCAAAGGCGCTTGCCCATAGCGCCGGGCCTCTGGAAGGCCCACCCAGCCCCCGCTCTGCGGGGGCTTCCATTTTCACCGGGGCATGACCGCAATGGCATCCGCACATTCACGAATCAATTCCGGCCCACGATAGATAAACCCGCTGTAAAGCTGGACCAGGCTGGCTCCGGCGGCGATCTTGTCGGCTGCATCGGCACCACTGAAGATACCGCCCACGCCAATGATCGGCATCTGCCCTTTCAGCTCGGCGGCCAGCAGGCGGATTACCTCGGTCGACATATCGGTCAGCGGCGCACCGGACAAGCCACCAGCCTCACTGGCATAAGGTGAATCGGCTACCGCACTGCGATCCAGCGTGGTGTTGGTCGCGATCACGGCATCCATTCCCTCTGCCAGTAGCGTTGCACCAACCAGGGCCACCTCTTCAGCGGTCATGTCCGGCGCAATCTTGATGGCAATCGGCACATAACGGCCACGCTCCTCGGCCAGCACCTTTTGGCACTGCTTGATCTGGCCAAGCAACACCTTCAGGGTCTCGCCGTATTGCAGGGTACGCAGACCGGGAGTATTGGGTGACGACAGGTTGACGGTGACGTAACTGGCACGGTCATAGACCTTGCGCAGACAGTAGAGATAATCGTCAACGGCGTTCTCGACGGGCGTCACCGCGTTCTTGCCGATATTGATACCCAGCACACCCTGGTAGCGCACACCGGCCAGACGCTCCAGCATGGCATCAACGCCTTCGTTGTTGAATCCGAAGCGGTTGATGATTGCCAGTTGCTCGGGCAGACGGAACAGGCGCGGCTTGGGGTTGCCTGGTTGCGGCCGCGGCGTGACCGTACCGACCTCCAGAAAGCCGAAGCCCATTGCTGCCATGCCGTCGACGGCAACCGCGTTCTTGTCCAGTCCGGCAGCCAGCCCGACCGGGTTGTCAAAGGTCAGCCCCATCACCTCTACCGGTTGAGCCGGTACCGGGCGCACCAGCTTCTCGGCCAGTCGCAGCCGCCCGGCGGCGCCGATCATGTCCAGTGCAAGGTCGTGGGAGGTTTCCGCGGGCAGGCGGAACATCAGCGAGCGAAGCAGATCGTACATGGCGGGCATCCAGGGGCAGAAAATCAGGCTGCAGAGTATACCTGAATCAGGCGCCCAGGCTCAGCCGGCCAGACGCTCCAGCTTGAGCAATTTGCCGTCATCGGTAAATTGCATGAGAAAACTGCCGTAAACCCCCTGATGGGTCAGGAAGGGCCGCAGGTGATGGGCCGGCAAACTCACACGCCGGCCATCACGGCTGTACATCAACACCCGCTCGGCGCGGCCCTGATACCAGGCCAGGTAGCGCTCGGCGGGTAACGCCAGATCGATTATCAGTTGCTGCATTCATTGTCCTGAGAGGTGAGACGGGCATGCTGGGCCAAATCCAGCAACTCGCGCATCGCCACCGCCACTATGGGGTAATCACCGGCACCGGCGCTCCTGAGTTCACCCAGCATGGCCTGCCAGCGCAGCACCATCGACTGATTGCGATCGACCCATTCAGCCACCAGTGCCTCCACCGGTGTTGACGCATCGCCGCCCTGCAGAGCAGCAACGGTCATGCTGCGTGCCTGCCAGTCGAGATCATCCCGATAGCTTTCACGCGCCAGCGCCTGCCAGTGGTTATCCACCTGCAAGCCGGCCACCTGTTGACTGAACCAGGGAAGTTGAAGCTGGGAGCCGAGCGCGAAAAATACCTGCGCAACGCGCTCGGCATTCTGCCCGGTTGCATCGGCGGCTTCAACAATGCCAAGCAGCGTGTAGGCATGGCCGGTTCCGGCGACCACCCGAGCGATGGCTTCGGGCACCCCTTCATCGACGTAGTGCTGATAGCGATCATCCCAGAGCTGCCGCACATCCCCTTCCAGCAACTGATCGAAGCGTTCTGCCAGTGTTCGCACGCAAGGCCCGAAGTGTGCCACCTCGCGCTCGGGTGACAGCTCGCTGCGCCGGTTACGAATAAACCAGCGGCTTGCCCGGCGACCAAGTCGCATCAGCTCTTCCATCAGCTCAAGCTGTACCTCTGCCGAAACCTGGTAATCCAGCGCCTCGATACCGGCAAAATGCGTCTGCAGCTCGAACACGTCGCGGGCAACAACCCAGGCCCGGGCGATATCGGCAGCAGCGGCACCGGTCGACTGTTCCAGCCGTCGCAGAAAGGTGATCCCCATATGGTTGACCAGATTATTGGCCAGCTGGGTGGCGACGATCTCGCGGCGCAGACGATGTCGACCCAGCGCGTCGCGCCAGGATTTGAGCAGCACCGGCGGGAAGGCGGTTTCAAGCTCGCGCGCAAGGTATGCATCTTCGGGTACGTCTGAGGCAACCAGCGCCTCCTTGAGATCCGCCTTGGAGTAGGAGATCAGCACCGACAGCTCGGCGCGGGTCAGCCCCTTGCCGCTGGCCTTGCGCTCGGCCAGCTGGTCGTCTTCGGGCAGGAACTCCAGGGCACGATTGAGCTTGCCGCTGCCTTCCATCGCGCTGATGAACCGCTGGTACTCCCCCATGGTCTGCGCGGCCTGGCGCTGGGCCAGGCTGATGGCCTGGGTCTGCTTGTAGTTGTTGCCCAGCACCAGCTCGGCTACCGAGTCGGTCATGCTGGCCAGCAGCCTGTTGCGCTGTTTGGCGGTCATGTCCTGGGCGGCGACCACTTCGTTGAGCAAAATCTTGATATTGACCTCGTGGTCGGAGCAGTCAACGCCGCCGGCATTGTCGATAAAGTCGGTGTTGAGCGCGCCGCCATGGAGGCAGTATTCGATTCGCCCCAACTGGGTCAGCCCCAGGTTGCCGCCCTCACCCACGACCCGGCAACGCAGGTCACGCCCGTTGACCCGCAGCGCATCGTTGGCCTTGTCTCCGACATCGGCGTGGGTCTCGCTGCTGGCTTTCACATAGGTACCAATGCCGCCATTCCAGATCAGGTCAACCGGCGCCTTGAGCAGTTGCTGAATCAACTCGGTCGGGGTCAGCCGTTCGGCACTGATCGCAAAGCGTTCACGCATCTGCGGCGTTAGGGTGATCTGCTTGAGGCTGCGAGAAAATACCCCGCCGCCTTCGGAAATCAGGTCGCGATCATAGTCTGCCCAACTCGAGCGAGGCAGGCTGAACAGGCGCTCACGTTCGGCAAAGCTGCGCTCGGGATCCGGCTCCGGGTCGATAAAGATATGCTGGTGATTGAATGCCGCCACCAGCTTGAGCGTGCGCGACTGCAGCAGGCCGTTGCCGAAGACATCGCCGGCCATATCTCCGATGCCGATCACGCTGATCGGATCGGTCTGCACATTGATGCCCAGCTCCCGGAAGTGCCGCTGCACCGACACCCAGGCACCGCGGGCGGTAATACCCATTTTCTTGTGGTCATAGCCCGCCGAGCCGCCGGAGGCGAAGGCATCACCGAGCCAGAAACCGTAGCCGGCGGCGATCTCGTTGGCTATATCCGAGAAAGTTGCCGTGCCCTTGTCTGCCGCCACCACCAGGTACGGATCATCGGCGTCGTGACGAACCACGTTGGGCGGCGGCACCACCTTGCCGTCGGCCAGGTTGTCGGTAATATCCAGCAGACCCTGAATGAACAGCCGGTAGCAGGCGATCGCCTCCTGTTGGACCTCGTCGCGCGTGCCACCCGAAGGCAGCCGGCGCGGAACGAATCCACCCTTGGCACCAACCGGCACGATGACCGCATTCTTGACCTGCTGCGCCTTCACCAGCCCGAGCACCTCGGTACGGTAGTCCTCCTCCCGATCCGACCAGCGCAGACCGCCGCGGGCGACCTTGCCGCCACGCAGGTGAACCCCTTCCACCCGCGGCGAATAAACAAAGATTTCGAACATCGGACGGGGCAGCGGCAACTCGGGAATCGCCGAGGGATCAAACTTGAGACTGAGGTAATCCTTGCTCTGGCCGTTGGCGTCCGGCTGGTAGAAGTTGGTGCGCAGGGTTGCCTTGATCAGGTCCAGGTAGCGGCGCAGGATACGGTCTTCATTCAGCACGGCTACCTCGTCCAGCGCACCGAGAACGGCCCGCTCAAGCTTCTGCTGCATTTCGCCAAGATCCTCGGCACTCAGCTTGCGGGCCAGATAAAAGCGGGTGCGGAACAGGCGCACCAGTTCGCGTGCAATGTCGGCATGGGCAACCAGGGTACTGGCGATATAGGGCAGTTCGAAGCCCAGGCGGATCTGTTTCAGGTAGCGGGCATAGGCACGCAACAGGGCCACATCACGCCAGGGCAGGCCCGCCAGCAATACCAGACGATTGAACCCGTCATTCTCTGCCTGACCGGACCAGACGGCCTTGAACGCGTCACGAAACAGTTCGTTGGCTTCCTGGATGTCCAGGGTTGCGCCGCCGACGAAGGTAAACTCGAAGTCGTGAATCCAGAAAGCGGTGCCATCGGCCTGGGTAATGCGGAAGGGAAACTCGCCAAGCACCCGCAGCCCCAGATTCTCAAGCACCGGAATCACATCCGACAGCGGCAGAGAATCGCTGAGATGATACAGCTTGCAGTGCAGAATGCCCTGCTGCTGGGCCAGAGGCTGATAGAAGCTCATCGCCAGCGGCGACTCGGGCGTCAGCTCCAGCAGCGTTTGCAGGTCGACGACACCGGTCGCCGGGGTAAAACGATCACTGTAGCCCGGCGGGAAGCCGTCCCCGAGATGGGCCAGCACGTCAGTGGCACGCGCCTCCCCCATGCTTTCCAGCAGCCGGTCACGAAACTCGTCCTGCCAGTTGCGGCAGGCGCGCACCACTTCCTGTTCAATTTTCACGGGGTCGATATCCGGATTTTTAGTCGGGTCAACGCGCAGAATAAACTGGGTACGCGCCAGAATGGATTCGGAAAAATAGGTCCAGAACTCGCTTTCGCTCGCCTGCAGCCGCTCCATCAGCACCGTCTGAATCTTCAGGCGGATATCGGTCGAGTAGACATCGCGTGGCACGAACGCCAGGGCGTAATAGAAGCGCCCGTAATTGCCGCGCCGCAGGAACAGGCGTATCTGGTTGCGCTCCTGCATCTGCACGATATTGAGCGAGGTTTGGGCCAGTTCGTCGACCGACATCTGAAACAGGTCATCGCGCGGCAGCACCTGCAGCACCTGCTCCAGTTCCTTGGCCAGATGACTGCGCGGCAGAAACCCGGAGACAGAACGCACGTGCGCGACCTTGCGGCGCACGTGGGGGATATTGTCGACCAGCGCCGAATACACCCGCGAGGTGTAGAGCCCCATGAAACGGTGTTCCTGAACGACCCGACCGTCCGAATCGACCTCGCGTACCGAGACATAGTCCGGGTAGGCCGGTCTGTGCACCCGGCTGAGCTGCGATGCCTTGGCGAACGACAGCAGCAGCGGCGCCTGCAGGTAACGGATCACCTGCTCCGGCAAATCCTGCACACTTTCGTCTCGCGGATTCAGTGCCAGTGCGCCCAGGCTCGCTCCGGTGCGCAGACCCAGCTGCTGTTGCGGCAACCCCTCATTGATCGCGAAGCACTCATAGCCGAGGAAGGTGAAGTGGTCATCCAGCAGCCACTCGAGAAACGCCACCGCCTCGGTGCGCTCTTCCCTTGCGAAATACTGGCGCTTGCGGCTGCCCAGCATGGCGATCAGTTCAAGTACCCGCTCGCGCATGGCCGGAAAGTCCTTTACCGTCGCCCGGACGTTGCTCAATGCTTCGAGCAGACCATCTTGCAAGGTGCGCAAATCCGCGTTGGTGGTCGCGCGGTCGATCTCGACATACATTACCGACTCGGCACGACCGCCCTTCGCCTCGCTGCCGCCCGGCAGCAGTTGAACAAGCTTGCCGCCCTCGTCGCGCACCACCGTCATGATGCTGTTATAGAGGTTGTGAATCGCATAGCCCTGACGGTTGAGCTCCATGCGCACCGAGTCGACCAGAAACGGCAGGTCGCGGTGCACCACTTCCACCACCGTATGGGTGCTCTGCCAGCCATGCTGCTGGGTATCGGGGTTGAACACGCGCAGCTTTACCTCACCCCCGGGCAGGTTCTGCAGGAAGCGCCAGGCAGAAAGGGTGCAGCCGAGCAGGTCATGATCCTGACGCGAGGCCAGTTCGGCGTGGGAGGCGATGCCGAAGAAGTTGTTGCAGAACAGGCCGATGCTGTCACGGTCGGCCTTGCCGACCAGCGCGCGCAAACGCTCGGTCAATGAATCGATAAATGCCTGCTTGGAGCTGGCCATGATCAACGCCATCTTGCCGACCTCCCGAATCGCGGGGTGTATCTGAGGCGTCTGGCAGATCGGTGCCCGAGGGCCGCAACCTGCTGCGCCGGATTAATTGTGATCAGAGGATAGTCTAGACCAAAGGGATTTCGTTAAAGTGACGTACACTGACGCCAGCCAGTGAACCAGGACAACGGATAACACATGACCCATCGGGAATCCCTGCTGCAGTTGAAGGCCTTTATGGGCCAGCACATTTTCGGCCAGGAGCATCTGATCGATCGCATGCTGATCAGCCTGCTCGCCGGCGGCCACGTGCTGGTCGAAGGTGCGCCCGGTCTGGCCAAGACCAAGGCGATCAAGGCCCTGTCCGAAGGCATCGAAGCGGATTTTCATCGAATCCAGTTCACCCCGGATCTGCTGCCGGCCGACATCACCGGCACCGAGGTATACCACCCGGAAACCACCACCTTCAGTTTCCAGCAAGGGCCAATTTTTCATCACCTGGTACTGGCTGACGAAATCAACCGTGCTCCGGCCAAGGTCCAGTCGGCGCTGCTTGAGGCAATGGCCGAGCGTCAGGTCAGCATCGGTCGCCAGACCTACGCCTTGCCCGAGCTGTTCATGGTGATGGCGACCCAGAACCCGATCGAGCAGGAAGGCACCTACCCGCTCCCTGAGGCACAGCTTGACCGCTTTCTGATGCACGTGCGGATCGGCTTTCCGGATGCGGCGCTGGAGCGTCAGATCCTGCAACTGGCCCGCGGCGAAGCGCGCGGCGACGAACCGAAAATGGCCGAGCGCATCACCCAGCAAAGCATTCTGGCCGCCCGCCAGGAGGTACTGGACCTGTTTATGGCCGAGGCGGTGGAGGAATACCTCATCCAGCTGGTGATGGCGACCCGACGCCCTGACCAGTACAACCCGCAGTTGGCCGAATGGCTCGAAATGGGTGCCAGTCCGCGCGGCACCATCGCCCTTGATCGCTGCGCCCGCGCCCACGCCTGGCTGGCCGGCCGTGATTTCGTCAGCCCGGAGGATGTGCAGGCAATTGCCCACGATGTGCTGCGTCACCGGGTTCTGCTGAGCTTTGAAGCCGAAGCAGCCGGCATCGACAGTGACCAGGCGATCAACCTGCTTATCGACTCGGTCCCTGTTGTCTGAACCATGACGGTCAACCTTGATCCGGCCCTGCACACCAGCCTCGACGCATTGCTGGCGACACGCCGACATTGCCACGAGCTGCCCCTCTTCACCCGCCCGGTACGCAGCGGCCGGCAGACCGGTCAGCAAAACTCGCGCCTGCGTGGCCGAGGGGTCGACTTTGATCAGGTTCGCGCCTACCTGCCGGGCGATGACATTCGCAACATCGACTGGCGGGTAACCGCACGCAGCCAGAAGGTGCACACCAAGGTATTCAACGAAGAACGTGAACGCCCGGTGTTCCTGATCGGCGAGCAGAGCCCCCGGCTGTTCTTCGGCAGCCAGCGCTGCCTCAAATCGGTACTGGCCGCAGAAACCTGCGCCCTGATCGCCTGGACGGCACTGGCACACCACGATCGAGTTGGTGGCATGGTGTTTGGCCCCGGACAATGCCACGAGGTACGTCCACGGCGCGACCGCAAGGCTCTGCTCCAACTGTTGCAGCTGCTGGTTCAGGCCAATCACCTGCTGACACCTGAACCTTCGGAACCGCTTGAGCCGGCTTCCGAGGCGCTCAATCTGGCGCTACGCCACAGTCGGGAAATCATTCGCCCGGGCAGCATCCTTTACATCGTCTGTGATCACGCTGCCATCGATGGTCTGAACCAGAGCCTGCTGGTGCCGCTGGCTGGTCACAACGACCTGATCCTGCTGCCGGTATTTGATCCGCTCGACAGCGAGCTACCCGCCAACGGTGCACTGGATTTTGTCCAGGGAGAACAACGGCTGACCCTCAACAGCGGCGACACCTCGCTGCGTGAAGCCTACACCGCCCAGTTCCAGTCCCAGCGCCAGGCCTGGCTCAGACTCGCTCGCCGCCTGCGCTGCAGTCTGCTGCCGCTGGACACCCGGTCACCCGCCCACGAGCAACTGCGCGACAACTTCGGCAGCCTGCCAAAGGCGCCGCAGACATGACCAGCCCACTGGAAGGCAGCCTGCTGCTGCCCGCCCTGCCGCCCCCGATCAGCTGGTGGCCCCCGGCGCCGGGCTGGATCGCGCTCGCCCTGCTGCTGTTGCTGCTGGTCATCCTCTCACCACTGGCGATACTGCTCAATCGGCGCCGGCAACGCAGGCGGCTCAAGGCCCAGCGCATTCTTTGGGAAATTGCCGACGACCTCTCGGATCACGACTGGCTGGCCGCACTCAACACCCAGCTCAAGCGCCATCTGAAAAGCCGCGGCGAGGTTGCCGCTACCCGGCTGTATGGCAACGCCTGGGTCAGCTACCTGTGCCAGCACTACCCCAAGCCGCGGGCCGACGTGCTGGCACCACTTGGTGGCACCCTGTACCAGGCCGATGCCCACCTCAGTGTTGCTGATCGCCGCGTCCTGCAACGCGAGCTGCTGCGCTGGATAAGGCACAATCATGTTTGAACTGGCCTGGCCCGCGAGTCTTCTGCTGCTGCCGCTGCCATGGCTGCTGCGCTGGCTCCTGCCGCCGGCAAAACGGCCAGAGGCCGCGCTGCAGATCGCCTTTCTGGCACGTCTGCAGCGGCTGAATGCCGCCCAACTCTCCGCTGCGGGCACCCATCGACGCTCGGCACCGCTCATTCTGATCTGGCTGCTGCTGGTGCTGGCGGCGGCTCGCCCGCAACTGCTCGGCGCCCCCTTGCCGCCCCCGAGCAGCGGCCGCGACATGATGCTGGCGGTGGATCTGTCAGCCAGCATGGACACCCGTGACATGCGCCTGGATGACCAGCCCAGCGACCGACTCAGCGTGGTCAAGCACTGGCTTGATGCGCTGATCGAACAGCGCACCGGTGACCGCATCGGTCTGATCCTGTTCGGTACCCGCGCCTACGTGCAGTCCCCGCTGACATACGATTTGCACAGCGTCCGGCAATGGCTGGATGAAGCCTTTATCGGCCTGGCCGGGCGCGATACCGCCATTGGCGATGCCATTGGCCTGGCCATCAAGCGCCTGATGGAACAGCCAACCAACAGCCGGGTGTTGCTGCTGGTAACCGATGGCGCCAATACCGCCGGCAGCATATCGCCGATTCAGGCCGCAAGACTTGCCGCTGACGAGCATATTCGGATCTTCACCATCGGCGTCGGCGCTGAAAGTCAGGGCAACACGGATCTGATGAGTCTGCTCGAGGGCAATGCCGATCCGGCCAGCGATCTGGATGAACCAACCCTGCAGGAAATCGCCAAGATTACCGACGGCGCCTACTTCAGAGTGCGCGACAGCGCCTCGCTGGCGAGCGCCGTCGAGCGCATCGAGCAGCTTGAACCCAGCCTGCGCAGTGGCCCGGCGACTCGCCAGGCACTGCCGCTTTACCATTGGCCGCTGGCCATCGCGCTACTGATCAGCCTGTTGTGGAGCAGCCCCTCGCTGCGCCGGAGGCTGCATGCCGACTGAACCCATGCTGCCCTTCACCTTTTTGCGCCCGCTCTGGTTGCTCGGCATAGTGCCGATCCTGGCGTTGTGCTGGTACCTGTACCGCCATCGCCGTCAACGCTCGGGCTGGGACAGTCTGCTGCCGACGGCGATGCGCAAGGCGCTGGTAGAGGGTCAGCCGGGCCGGCATTACATCGGCCGCTATCTGCTGCTGGCCGCCGTCTGGACACTGGGTCTGATCGCCCTCGCCGGCCCGGCCTGGGAGTCAACCGACAGCGTACAACGTGAAGACAGCAGCAGCCTGATCCTGGTGCTGCAGGTGTCGCGCAGCATGCTGTCCAATGACCTGCAGCCGACGCGGCTGGAGCGCGCCAAACGCAAGATTCGCGACATTCTGGAGCGTTACCCCGACCGCCGGGCAGCGCTTGTTGCCTACGCCGGCAGTGCTCACCTGGTCGCACCGCTGACTCGAGATCACCGCACGCTGATCAATCTGCTCGACGCCCTGCATCCCGACATCATGCCGGTTCGGGGCCAGCAGGCCGACCAGGCCCTGTTGCTGGCCGCCAGCCTGCGCAATGAACAAGGTGACAGCGCCACTCAGGTATTGTTGCTGACCAGCGGTATCGAGGACCTTGACCGCGCTCGTCTTGAACTGGCCGCCGAGCGCTTGGGCGACAGTCTGCAGGTCATTGGCATCGGAACTGCCGATGGCGCACCGGTACCACTGGCAGAGGGCGGCTTCATGCGCGACGACAAGGGGCGCATCCTGCTGCCACGTCTGAATGAACCCGAGTTGGCCGAGTTCGCCTACTCGCATGGCGGACGCTACGCCCGCATGACTCTGGATGACAGTGATATGACCCAACTGCTCAACAGCGAGCAGGCAGCGCAACAGGCGAGCGCCGAACAACGTCAGCGCAGCGACCAGGGCCACTGGCTTGTGCTGCTTCTACTGCCACTGGTGGCCCTTGGCGCACGCCGTGGCTGGCTGCTGCTGATGTTCTGCGCCATCTGGCTGCCACCGCCGGCCTCTGCAATGAGCTGGGCCGATCTGTGGTTACGACCCGACCAGCAGGCCGCAGCCATGATGGCCGAAGGACGGGCAGCGGACGCGGCAGCACGCTTCGAAGACCCGCAGTGGCGAGCCCATGCCCTGCTTGAGAGCGGCGACTACGCCGGAGCGGCAGAGGTCTGGGGCACGCTGGCCGAGCAACAGCCGGACAATGCGGAACTGCATTTCAGCCACGGTACCGCCCTGGCGCTCGCTGGCGACTACCCCGCCGCGCTCGCGGCCTTCGAACAGACACTGACACGGGCACCCGACCATACCGCAGCACGTCACAACCGCGAGCGGGTAGAAGCCTATCTGGCAGAACAGAAAACCGAACAGACCGCACCCGACGGGACAGAGTCTGCGCCGCAACCCGAAACCGGCGCTGGCAGCGGCAATCGCAGCAGCGACACCGAAGACGGTGCCGGCGTATCGAACGCCAGCGCAGCCGATGCCGACAAACCCGGCGCCCAGACCGGTATATCCGCAAGCTCCGCCAGCAGCTCCGCGAACAATGCCGAAAGCACGGGCAGCAGCAGTGAACCAGCGGTTGCCGGGGAACTGATCGACAGTCCGGAGCTGGAGAACGGCGACAGCACCGTCATGGGCGGCGGTGCCGGCGGTCGGCGACAGATCGAACAGCGCCAGGCTGTGCAACAATGGCTGCGGGACATACCCGATAACCCTGCTGAGCTGCTGCGTCGCAAGTTCCTGTATCAGCACCTGCAACAAAACGACGGACGCCCTCGATGATGCGCCAGCTGCTTTTCACCCTGCTACTGCTAACCATCGGTCTGCCCGCTTTCGCGGCTTTGCAGGCAAGTGTGGATCGCACCCAGTTGATCGAAGGGCAACCGTTGGAACTGACCCTGGAAAGCACTCTGGCAAAGCGCGATGATGCGCCGGACCTGACTCCGCTGGAGCAACACTTCAGGATCGAATCCAGCCGCAAGCTCAATCTGGTCAGTACCATCAACGGACGCAGCCTGCCGGTGACCCGCTGGATCGTGCGCCTGATGCCGCTGCGCACCGGCTTTGTGGTGATTCCTCCGCTGCAACTGGCCGATGAGCGCAGCGAGCCGGTTACCCTGCGCGTGCTGAGCGCCGAGCAGGCTCGCGATATCAGTCCATCCGACATTGCGCCGATCTTCATCGACAGTGAATTGGATACCCGCACGCCCTATGTTCAGGCCCAGGTGCTGCTGACCCTGCGTATCTACCATTCGGTCTCGCTGTACGACGACTCGACCCTCAGCGGGCTGGAAATACCCGATGCCCGCGTTGAGACGCTCGGCGCGCCCAAAACCTACGAGCAGGAGATCAACGGCGTCGTCCACGGTGTCATTGAGGTCCGCTATGCCATCTATCCGCAGCACAGCGGCACACTGGACATTCCCTCCCAACTGTTCAGCGCCACCGCGGTGCCGCCGCGCGCCTCCGAAGGCCAACCCGGAACCCATAACGCCCGCTTTATTCAGCTGCGATCGCCGAGCCAGCAACTGACCGTCAAACCCATCCCCGACACCTACCCTGCAGGCGTTCCCTGGCTTCCCGCCAGACAGGTCAGGCTGAGCCAGAACTGGCAGCCTGACCCAAGTACCGAGCTGACCCGCGGAGAGCCGCTGACAAGAACCCTGTCGATCCAGGCGGACGGGCTAACCGCAACCCAGTTGCCTGAACTCAACACCCTGACCAATGACCAAGACGAGCTGCGCCAATATAGCGACCAGCCCCAGCTGGAGAACCAACTGTCGAGCAACGGCATACTGGGGCTGCGCCAGGAAAGCTCGGCGGTGGTGGCGCGTCACGCAGGACGTTTCACCGTGCCGGCGATCCGTGTGCAATGGTGGAACACCACCACCGACCAGCTGGAAGTGTCCGAGCTCGACGCCGTAACCCTGACGGTTCGCGGCAACAGCAGCTTTAACGACACCAGTGCCCCCTACCCCAGCCAACCCGCCGGCGAGTTGCCACTGCTCTGGCCGTGGCAGCTTGCTACCGCATTGCTGCTGGCGGCACTGGGCTGGGCGCTGCTGCAGCTGCGCACCGCCCGACGTGCCCTGATCGCCCTCGATGAGCTGGGCGAAGATACGGTCAATCTCGAAGCCGATCAGGCCGGGAATCCGCTGGCCGACCTGCAAACAGCCTGTCGTCACAACCAGCCTGCCGAGGCCCGCAAGGCATTGGAGCACTGGGCCAAGCAGCAGGAAAGCGACCTCATCGCCCTCAGCCACGCCCACCCCATCCTTGCCGACGCGCTGGATGACCTGAACGGCTGTCTGTTTGGCCAGACCGAACACGCCTGGCGCGGAAAACCGCTCTGGCGCGCCGTTCGCAAGGTAACCCAAGCCCGCCAGCGCGAGGCCGAAGCGCTGGGTGAAAATGCAATAGAGCCGTTATATCCGGATGTGTAACGCAGACAAACCTTGGTTTGTCGTATCGACGCCCAACAAGGTCTGCCTTGGCAGATCATCGAATCTCATTAACTGAGCCTCCCTACTGTCGGTCCAATACGGCACCGATGGTCGAGTGTGCATCGGGGTTAGTCCCGTTTACGCGGGCGAGTAGCGCAGGGCTGGCGGGAAGAAGGACGGCAGCCTGTTTGAGGAGCGTAGCGACGAGTTCTGCCGGCCCCCGCCAGACCGAGCAACGCAGCGAACCCGCAGGGCCGCGTAGCCGGGTGCCCGGGGGGATTGCTAAGGGGGGCCGGGCAAGCGGTCCCCCTTGGCTCGCCAGGAAAGGCGAAAAATGAGGATCGCGGCAACTCGGCAAACAGCTCTGCTACTCGAATTATCTCTTCCCAGTTACAGCATTACCCCTGCCCTCCCCGGACCGCTGAGCAACGACCTCCAACAGATGCGTTTATCTCGAAACTCAGCGTTGAACCGCCCCCCACAAAAAAACCGCCCGAAGGCGGTTT
>MDSY01068234.1_pt1 | contig 21233 bp, 18 predicted proteins | sample 811131 | NCBI WGS metagenome assembly MDSY01 (sample SAMN05326643, study PRJNA326480) | marine metagenome | isolation source: seawater | place: Atlantic Ocean: South West | collected 2010 | reverse complement strand
TTTGCATTAACAATGCTAATAAAGGATTGTTCAAGATCGGGTGAGCCTGAAGAGTCTTTTTGATTTTCTAGCTGATATGCGTTTAGCAACATATCTTCCTTTTTCATTGTTGCTTTGCCAGCTTTCAAAGCCAAGGTAGAAAGTTGATATTTTTTTATCTTATCTCTAAATACTAAAAATCCATAGATGATATATGAGCTTACAATCACAACACTCAATAAAGAAAAGCCGTAGACAATTATTTTGCGATTTAGGATAGACAAGTAAAGAAGGCTTTCAAACATAATAGCTATAAATACAAAAACGATCAAAGTTAGATAAGCCTTCCAAAAAAGCAATTTTGAATCATTGAAGAAAACATTCTTACGTAGCGCTTGAAGATATGTAGTTATTGTATTCATGTGTTTATTGTGTCAAGGAAAACCACACAATATTTGCCCCCATTCTTAAAGCTGCTGCTCTAACATTTTCAGGATTGTTGTGTACTTCACTGTCTTCCCAGCCATCTCCAAGATCAGACTCATATGAGTAATAGGCGATTAATCTATCTTCATGGAATAAACCCAAACCCTGAGGTGGTTTGTTATCGTGTTCGTGAACTTTTGGTAGTCCATTTGGGAATTTATAATAGCAATTATAGATAGGATGGTTTGATGGAAGTTCTACCCATTCTTTATCAGGAAATACTCTTTTCATTTCTCTTCTAAACGAATCGTTCATACCGTAGTTATCATCGGCATGAAGAAACGCGCCTTGCAGAAGATGACTCCGAAGAGCGCCAATTTCTTCGTCATTAAACCGAATGTTTCCATGTCCAGTAATATATAAGTAAGTGTGATTGTAAAGTTTTTGATCTGTGAGCTTTATTTTAAATTCTTTTGGCTCAATTTTTATTGCAGTGTTTTCAGAAATGAAGTTGATGAGATTGGGCAGGCTGCTCGGATCGGCGTACCAATCTCCACCACCTGAGTAATGGATACGAGCAATATTAAAATATTGTGCGGATATTTTATTACTGAGCGAAAAGAACAATAAAAATATCATAAAATATTTTTGATTTTTTAAAAACATTAAAGGTATAATCTTACAAATTAAATTTATTCTCAATTATTGTATTCTAGTAACGCTTTAAACATAAGTTTCATTACATTTATTCTTGTGAAACAACATTTACAATAATCGTATATTTCACGGTCCATAAAAATACACCTATTACATATATATCAATGCCGAAAAAAATAATTTTACATATTTTATTATTAATGTGTTTTTCTAGTGCGAATGCTCAATACACAGAACAGGATTCAAGTAGGATAAGATCTATTATTTTCCGCATATTTTCACTAGATCGCATTGATCCAAACGATTACGAAAAGGGCTATATTTTTGATCGAATTTTTAAAAGAAGAGAATTCCACCGTCCAGTAAATTTTATTCCTCTAGAGCTACGTTATGGTTTTGCCTATAATAGTGGAGGAGGTTTTTTAGGTCTAGGAGCATTGAATGATAAATGGATGACCTATGAGACCGAAGGATTGACATCTTTTAATGGTGGCAATTTCTCTTCGAGAATTGGACACCAAGTTGACCTAGACTTAGTAAAAACAAATCTCGCGTATTATTTGTTTGGAAATAGTTGGTTGGATATGCACTCTGGAATTAATCTGAGATACAATTCTCTTTTAATGCCTTCAAAAGTTCCCGATGAATGGAATTCTTCCAAAGAATCTTGGAAAAAAAATTCAAAATTCAATGCCAGGTTGATTGAGCTTAGCTGGAGTCAATCTCTCATTCTTCAGTGGTTTGAGAGCTGGTATTCAACCTATCGATATACCTATGGAATGGCTATTTCAGAGCTCTACGAAAATGAATCAAGCGCCACAGGTTATGGACCATCCCAATCTTTTACAATGGGAGCACGATACATCATTGATAGTGAACTAAAAAATAGATTTTCTGTTGGATTGGACTTGAAGCTTACCTCCACGACTGTAAACAGAATTCAAGATCCAAAAGATATAACCCCAATTAAAAGTTTCAGTATTCAAACAGCTGGTGTTTATGCAACGGCATCAGTGTTTTTTGGTGGGCAACAAACTAAAGGCGATATTGGAAAGTCATACTACTACGCTAAGGATTATATTTCAGCTAAACGCTATATGAACGAATTTATAGATGAGAATCCTAACCATGCTAATTTTGAAAGCGCCTTAAGACTGGTTGCTGAGAGCGACAGAAAAATTCCCTACCAACTTATGCGCCAGGGAATGAGTTTTGACGAAAGAGGCCTAGTTGTAAGGGCGGTTGAGAAGTACATTAGAGCAAAATCACTCGCCGACACTCTTTTAGCTGATGTGATTGATGACAGGTTACGAGAAATTAGTTATCGAGAAATTGAACGCGCAGAAAAATGGCTCTATGCAGGAGATTCAGACACAGCAATTGCGCATGTCACCATGGTTTCTGGATGGTATCCGCAGACCAAACATCACATAAATCGATTTAAAATATATAATTTTATGAGTAAAGGAGAGCAACTTTATAAAATTGGACTTTATGATCGTGCCCTAGATTATTTTCAATCTGCTGAAAAACTTGACCCTGCGCTCGCTTTTGAAATTGGAACTCATAAACATAGGATCGCATCTGATCTTTTAACAATGGCAGATTCGTTAAAAGATATTAACTCGCTTCAATTTGTTGTATATGCTCTTGAAGAATCGCAAAAACTTACGCAAAGTCTAAGTCCAGCAAATCTTAAAATCCTCGATCAATTAAAACAAAAGCTCAAGGCCAAAGAAGAATATGAGATTCGACAAAGAATTGATAAAAAACTTACTATAGATAAACTAAAGAAGTCAGAAAATCCTCCTATAATGTTAGGAATGTCTACGTATCAAGTTGAAAGTATCATGGGCCCGCCAAAGGATGTTATTTCAAGCGGATCTCAAAAACAAAATCAGCTATGGATATATGAATTTTCAAACAGAGATAAAATTTCGCTCACGTTTATTAATTATAGTCTATATAAAATTGGGGATGACTAAAGTAAGTGAGAGTTTTTTCGTAAAAATGCAACTTCTACTAGTATTACTTTGATTACACCTGTAGCCGGAACGGCAAAGAGCATTCCAAGGGGGCCAAGTAGCGTGCCACCTATTAAAAGCACTATCATTACAAGCATAGGGTGCAATCCAACGCTTTTCCCAACTAGGGCAGGTGTAATTAAATTTCCCTCAATTTGCTGAACGACTAAAAACATAAAGATAATATCTAAAGCAAAAAATGGAGATGGAATAGCACCAAAGAACATGTGTGCTGTAGCAGCATCGTTTCCTATGTTGTTCATCAGAGCAATTATTAGAGCAGGTACCATCCCCACAAAAGGACCCACTAAAGGAATTAGATTTGCTAAGCCAGCAATGATTCCAATAAAAATAACTAACGTTATATTTGCACCAAAAAAATTCAATATGAGAAGACCAGTTATAGACATTACCGCAACACTTGCCGCAGACAGAAATTGACCTCTGAGATAGCTTGAAACCGATTTCTCAACATTGTATATGAGCTTGAGTCCTACTTCAAAATATTTATTTGGTATAGAGTTTACCAAAGCTTTTTTAAATGAGTGGTACTCCGAAAGAAGAATTATAGTAAAAATAAACACCATTACTGCAATGAACATAAAGTTTCCAACCGTACCAACTAAAGACCCTAAAGAGCCAAGAACGCCTTGCGTAAGCTCTGTTAGTTTTGTCGCTAAATAGTCAGATGAGGATTGTTCATTTTGCATGAAGGATGGAAGAGCGGAAGTTAGTTTTTCTCCAAGCGATTTGAACTCGCTGGTCATAGTATCCTGATCGACTCTTTGTGAGAATTCTTGGGCCTGTAGTGATATTTGAGAAATAAAACTACCTAGAAAAGTTGTGATTGAACCAAGTAAGATAATTACGACGCCAAGAACTGACAAATTTCTGTTTCCTATTTTCCTTTCAAAAGCATCAACGCTTGATAGAAGAAGCGTGGTAAACAGAAAAGCGAAAATTAGCATAAGTATTACATCTGATATAAAAGGCCAAACCAAATTGAGAAACCACAATCCAATTAGAAATAGGATAATTCTATATATTTGCTGTATGTAATTAGATTGTGTGTGGTTCATTTAGATTGTTCTTTAATAAGAAGGTGATTTGTCTTTCTTAACCTTTCACCTAACAGCCCGCCCAGATTAAACATGATCTTATGACCAAGGACTGGATTTCTCTCTTGAAGTATCATCAAATCAGGAGTAAAGAGACCCAAGAGCACGCAATCATCCAATGCTATTGCGTTTGCTGATCTGGGTTCATCATCAAATAAAGCTAATTCACCAAAAAACTCCCCTTTGCCAAGCTCTGCAAGCGTATTTTCGCTGCCTTCGTTGGTTCCAATAGTAATTTTGATGGAGCCCCGCATAATAATATACATTCCTTCTCCAGGGGCCTTATTTTTGAAAATAAAATCTCCCGAAGCATAGCTTCTCTGATGCATCATTTTTTCAAGCTCTGAAAAATCTCTTTCACTTAGGTTTTTAAACACCGGAACTTTCTTAAGAGTATGGACTGTTTCGCTTTCTTTATTATCCCACCCTTTGAAGATGTTTTCCCATTTTGCGCTTTTCAAATTATACTCCTTAATTTAGAAGTTGGATTATAGACATAGCATGCTAAAAACTACAAGTAAAGTAAATTTAACAATCAAATTGACCTTACCTAAATCAAATAGGTACTTTATTGTACTATGATGCTCAAAAAAATTTTCATTTTAACACTCTTCTTGGTATTGGCCTTTTCTCAAAGAACGCAAAGAGACTTTGAGAGGGAATTAAAAGCACAAAATAGCGCTATACAGTCTCTCAAAGACGAAATAGAATCAACAAAAAAACGCATTGCATCTGAAAATAGGAAAGAAAAATCCTCTGTTCGAAAAATGAGCAATCTATCAGAAGAAATTTCTTTACTTCAAAAATTATTGAATGAATTAGGCAAAGAGGAAAAGCTACTCGTTACAGATATTACAAGAATGGAAAGAAAGATTGGAGAAAGTGAAGACGAGCTTGAACAGTTGAGAATTCTTTATGCTAAAAGATTATCCTCCATGTACAAAAAAGGTCAGATTTCAAACTTGGAAAGAGTCTTAAGTTCAACATCTTGGAGGCAGGCAGTTTACCGATCAAAATATCTTCAAATAATATCAAAGATAGATCGGGAAACGCATGATACAATCCGATCATTACTCATTGAAGTTGGCAAGCAAAAATTAAGCCTCGAATCCGCGTTAAGAAAAAAGAGATACCTTAAAAGAGAAAGAGAGCAGACCCTTTCTCAAGTAAGAAATAAAAAGAAAAAAGAACAACGCGAATTATCTCGCATAAGAAAAAGTAAAAAGGAGCTCAGAAATTACCTATCTGAAAAACAAGCTGGTATGAATCAGCTTGAGGTTATCATTAAGAAAATACGTGAGGATATTGCTAGGCTTGAAAGGGAGGAGAGAATACGTAAGCAGCAAATGGCTTTGCAGTCCAAAGAATTCCCAAAACTTAAAGGTCAACTGGCATGGCCTGCTGAAGGGAGAGTAGCCTCAAAATTTGGAAGACAATGGAACCCAAAATTAAAAACCACCACGGAAAATCCAGGCATTGATATAAAAGGAAAACCCGGATCTGAAATCAAGACTGTTTTGGGGGGTGTGGTGACAACTATTACTTTTATAAGAGGTTATGGTACAACAATTATTATCGATCATGGCAGTGGATTTTATACTGTTTACAGTCATGTTACAAACGTAGAAACAAACGTTGATAGTCAAGTTAACAGCGGTGACGTCATCGCCTATATGGGTGATTCAGGCTCTATTAATGGATCGCAACTTCATTTTGAAATTTGGGGTGAAGGTAAAAAGCTAAATCCTGAAAACTGGCTAAGGAAAAGATGATAGCATCTAATGTTCAACCTAAAGTCTGGAGTCGCTTGAGGAAAATAAAATCAAGCGATAAAATTGGAACGGCCTACCTTTTCTCAGGTAGCTCTGGATCAGGAAAGGAGTGGTTAGCTGTTGAATTTTCAAAGCTAATTAATTGTGAAACTAACAATAATGATCTTTGCAGCTCTTGTTCTTCATGCGTAAAACTATCGAAGCTTCAACATGAGAATTTGCATTGTATTTTTCCAATGCCCTCCTCATCAAAATCTAAAATTGGCGCCGATCCAATCAAGGCTTTAAGTTCTGACGATTTTGATTTTTATATTTCCTCTCTTGAACAAAAAAGCAAAAACCCATTTCACAAAGTTCAAATCCCTAATGCAAGAAGAATAACAATTGACTCTATTCGATTCCTAAGAAAATCAATCTATTTGAAATCTCAAGCGCCCGGAAGAAAAATTGTCATTATCTTTGAAGCGCACTTGCTATCAGAAGGAGCAGGTGAGTCTGCTAATGCACTTTTAAAAATTCTTGAGGAGCCTCCAAATAACACTTCAATTATTTTGGTAACAGATAAAAAATCAAAGTTGCCCTTAACGATTTCAAGCAGATGTCAAAACATAGTTTTTCCAAATATTTCATTAGAAACAGCTAGAGAAATTTTGGAAAGTGAAGGAGTAAATAATTCAAAATCAATGCAACTTGCAATTTTTTCAAACGGAAATATGTCTTTAGCAAAAGAGCTTTTATCAAAAGAGATAGATGAGCCAATATTGGAAGGTCAAAAAATAATTAATGAAATGATAACTTTAGATAAGTTGGCCTGGAACAATACAATTAATAATTTTTCTATGTTAGCTTTTAGAAATCCAAAAGATTTTATTTTTAAAATAAATCTAGCACAGATGTGGATTAATTTAGCTTTCAAGAGTAAAAACGCAGAAACCTTGAATGTTGATGATTTGATCTTAATTGATACGTTTAAAAAATTTAACGACAAACACCCTAAAGCAAACCTTTATGGCATTAATCAATTATTAGAGGAAATAATTCAGGCATTATCACGCAATTTGTACATGCCACTCGTTATGATTAATCTGCTAATTTCTATTCAAACTTTTCTTAAAGGAAAAGAGCCTGAAGTTATTATATGAAACCTTTCTATGTCACCACTCCTATTTATTACGTAAACGACAAACCTCATATTGGTCATGCTTACACCACAATTCTTGCTGATGTACTTTCACGTTACTATCGATTCATGGGAAGAAACGTTTTCTTTCTTACTGGTCTAGATGAGCATGGACAAAAGGTTCAACAGGCCGCTGAAAGCAAAGGCGTTACTCCAATTGAGCACTGCAATAAGATGGCACCCAGATTTGTGGACTTATGGAGAAAACTCCATATTCAATATGATGATTTCATTCGCACAACAGAAAAAAGACACTCCACCATTGTTCAGTCACTACTCCAAAAAGTCTATGATAAAGGCGATATATACGAAGATAGTTACGAGGGATTGTATTCTGTATCTGAGGAAAGGTTTATAACACAAAAAGAAGCCGATTCAGGAGATTTCAGAGACGTTAGGGAATTAAAAGAAAAAAATTATTTTTTTAAGATGTCAAAATACCAGTCAAGGTTAATAAAACACATAAATGATAATCCTACCTTTATTCAGCCTGAACATAGAAGAAATGAGGTACTTGGTTTTCTTCGTTCACCCTTAGAAGATTTATGCATTTCTCGTCCTAAAGATCGCTTGAACTGGGGGATAGAGATACCTTTCGATAAGAAATATGTTACGTATGTTTGGTTTGATGCTCTTATAAACTATGTAAGCGCAATTGGATATCAAAGTGATGAAAAAAAATACAATACCTTTTGGCCTGTAAATTTTCACTTAATTGGAAAAGACATTTTAACAACTCATTCTGTCTATTGGCCCACAATGCTAATGTCCGCTGAACTCCCTCTTCCAAAAGGTATTTTTGCCCATGGGTGGTGGTTAAGCGATCAAACTAAAATGAGCAAGTCTCTTGGAAATGTTGTTGATCCTATAGACTTGATCGACTCTTATGGCGTAGATCCTATTAGATTTTATCTCATGAAAGAAATGGTTCTCGGTCAAGATGCAAACTTTAGTATGGATTCATTTATCAAATGCTACAATAGTGATTTGGCAAATGATTTTGGAAACTTACTAAGTAGAGTCACAAACTTAATCAAAAAATTTTATGATGGTGCGCTCGAGCCTATTTTTGACGATTCAATCGATGGTCAAGATGTTAAATATGCTGCATTAGATTCAATGGAATTGTCAAAAAATTTTATGAATGATATGAAAATAAATGAAGCAATCAATTCTATTTTTAATTTCGTAAGAAAGGTTAATAAGTATCTAGAGATAACTGCACCTTGGAAGCTCGTTAAGACTGATATCAAAAAGGCAGGTAAGGTTTTGTATACAGCCGCAGAATCAATAAGAATAATTTCGTTGCTATTAAGCCCCGTGATGCCAAATCGAACAGAATCAGTAATGAATGCACTTGGAACTATAAATCGAGATTTAGAATGGGGTAAGTTGGTATTTGAAAAAAAAATCCAAAAGCAAGATCCTCTTTTTCCAAGAATTGAGAATAAATAGCAAGCTTTACTTGAGGTCCCCCAAAATTTTTCTGCCGTGATAGTAGGTGCCATTAATCATTTTATGTATTTTAGTTAAGTTATTTTTCGTGATCCTGCCAGCTGAAACAACCTTAATGTTATTCTCGAAATCATTCAGAACTTTCTTGATATTTAAATAACCTTTTTCAGCAGATGACGAACAACCTGATGTTAAAATACTTTCAACATTATTTAATTTTTGCAAAAGTTCAATATCATTAAAATATTTAATGCTCAAATCTATTGCTTTGTGAAAAGTAATTTTCATTGGATGGGCCCAATCAGAAACCATTTTAATTTGATCAATGTGAATTCTATTATTTTGGTTTAAGCTTCCAAAAGCGATATGCTTAATACCAATCAATTTCATACTATTTATTTGATTCTTCATAATTGACATATCATTTTTGCCATAGAAAAAATTACCCTTTCTGTGGCGAATCATTACTTTTAGTGGAATTGATATTGTTTCTAGAATTTTTTCTACAAGAGCGGTGTTAGGCGTTAGGCCATCATTAGCTAGATCTCTGCATAGCTCCAGTTGGTCTGCGCCTCTTTTCTCTGCGATTAATGCCTCGCTAAAGCTTTCAATGCAGCATTCAATAAAAATTTTTTTCAAATTTTCCCTATAGTAGTCGAAATTATTTTATAAATTAAAATAAGAACTTATTTAAAATAATAATCAAAAATTAAGTTTATATATGATCATCGATTCTCATTGCCATTTATTTTATGAAGATTTAGCAAACGATATTGATAGCGTAATTCAGCGAGCTAATGAGGCAGGCGTTTCACGATTTATTTGTGTTGGTACAAATGTCGAAGATTCAAAAAAATGTTTATCAATTACTGAAAATAACGATGATATTTTTGCTGCTTCAGGAGTTCACCCGCACGACTCAAAAGATGTAGTAGATGGGTATTCCGATGAGATCTATGAATTGATGGAATACGAAAGCATGATTGCGATAGGTGAGATTGGGCTAGATTATTTTAAGAATCATTCCGATCAAGAAACACAAAAAAAAGTTTTTAATGAGCTGATGGAAGTTGCTCAAGATCTTGATAAACCGGTTATACTTCACAGCCGCGAAGCGGATGCAGACATCATTGAAATAATTTCAAACTACCCCAATGTACAAGGCGTTGCTCATTGTTTTTCAAGCACTCTTGAAACAGCTCAAGCCTTTCTTGAAAACGGATACTACATTTCATTTTCAGGTAATGTTACATTCAAAAATAGCCATCTTCCCGAGGTTGCTAAATCAATCCCTCTTGACCGAATTATGGTTGAGACAGATTCACCATATTTAAGCCCAGAGCCTGAGCGAGGAAAGCCAAACGAACCCAGCAGAATTATCCATACGGTCAGCAAGCTTGCTGAAGCTTGCGGAGTTTCTTATGAAGAAATGGCTAAGCATACATATAATAACACCACTGAGCTATTTAGGCTTCCATAGTTCAAGTCATTAAATTCAATCTTCACAATTCAATCATAAAAATTTCTTGAAAAAAAGACCTCACCCTTTTAGAAAAAAATGGGGCCAAAATTTTTTAAACGACATAAATCTTTTGAATAAAATAGTTGAGGTTGTGAAGCCTCAAACTGAAGATTTATTTCTTGAAATTGGCCCAGGAGACGGTGCTTTAACGGAAAAGATATTGCCAAATGTTCAATCGATGACGTCCGTTGAAATAGACCCTCTTTTAGTTCAAAGCTTATCTAATAATTCTCAGCTTAAAGATTTATCCATCATTCAAGACGATATTTTAAACATTGACATAGAAAATTTATCCATGAGAAAACCTGTAAGAATTCTAGGCAACATACCCTACAATATTACCTCTTCCATCATTTTTTGGCTCATTGAGCAGCTTGATTTTTGGAGTGACGCTTATATTATGATGCAAAGAGAAGTGGCAGAAAGACTAATAGCGGACGTAGGAACTAAACAGTACGGTAGAATTTCTGTTGTCACAAGCGTATTCCTGAAAAAGAAAATTTGTTTAAATATACCCCCAGAAGTCTTTTATCCTAAACCCAAGGTTCGCTCATCGCTTGTCAAATTTAGTAAGCGAACCAAATCTATTGTAGGGGACGATGAGTTTGTTAAGTTTAATAATTTAGTAAGAACAGCATTTTCAATGCGCAGAAAAATGATCAAAAATACCCTGGCGGGGTATGATTTTTCAAGTGAGGTAAAAAATAGTATTGACTTTACAAGAAGGCCAGAAACGATCAGCCCTAAGGAGTTCGCTTTTTTAACAAAATCAATACTATAGTTTTATGATTATTTAGGCAAATAACCTATTTTAGTGTATATTTCCAGACTTTTTTTTAACCAAAATTAAAGGTTATACTTATGGCCAAAGCAGCTAGACCGATTAATGAATCCAACCGTAGTCTCAGTCAATATTTAGAAGAGATTGGTCAATTTGAACCCCTTCACCCTTCACGTGAGGTTGAGTTAGCTCAAGCTATTAAAAAGGGAGATAGGATGGCTATGAAGGAGCTTGTTGAGGCTAACTTGCGATTTGTTGTCTCTGTTGCAAAGGATTATCAAGGCCAAGGTTTGCCCCTTACTGATTTAATCAATGAAGGTAATATGGGATTAATGAAAGCGGCAGGACGATTTGACGAAACCCGCGGATTTAAATTTATTTCTTATGCGGTTTGGTGGATCAGGCAATCTATTTTGCAAGCACTAGCTGAGCATTCTCGTATTGTTCGTCTTCCCTTAAATAGGGTAGGAACAATTTCAAAAATTACAAAAACCGCTGAAAAGCTTGAGGCCGAAGTTGAAAGATCGCCCAATGAAGAAGAAATTGGAAGAAATCTTGAAATGACCACTGATGAGGTTACCGATGCAATGAGAATTTCTCGGAGACATCACTCATTAAATGCACCATTTAGAGATGGTGATAAGAACTCTTTGATAGACGTTATTGAGGATGACGGACAGATCGAGCCCGATGAACCATTAATGGCAGAATCTCTTAAAGATGAAATTCGCCAATCACTCGACACTTTAAAAGAGAGAGAGCGTCAAGTAATAAAGATGTATTTTGGAATAGACAGAGACTACGCTTTAACTTTGAATGAAATAGGTGAAGAATTTAGTCTTACCCGCGAACGAGTAAGACAGATCAAAGAGAAAGCAATTCGTAGATTGAGACACAGATCAAGAAGCAAATCTTTGAGAACTTATTTAGGTTAAATTTTTTTTTGGAGGACTAATAATGGTTGAAGTTACAGTTAGAAATGGTGAACAGCTTGAACGTGCCCTGCGCCGCTTTAAGAAGAAATGGGAGCGTGCAGGTGTTTTAAGAGAAATCAAGCGCAAATCTTTTTACATTAAACCTAGCGATGAGCAGCGTGCGGCTAAGAAGAAAGCCGTTCGGCGCAGGTTGCGATTAGCTAGATATAATTCTTACTAATTACAAAAAGGTTCAACAAAAATGTTGAACCTTTTTTATATCTAATCCTTTTTCATGATCATTCAAAGTATTTCAGGCGTAAGAGGCATTACTGAAAAGGCTTTTACTAGCGAAGCTATAAAATCTTACGTTCATGCCTTTCATAATTTGATTCCAGCTGGACTGGTATTTATTGGAAGAGATTCACGCCCTTCAGGAGAAAACTTAATTGAAATCATCTCCGAAGAGCTGTCAAAGCTCGGACGAGATGTTGTTGATTGTGGTATAGCGCCTACACCAACGGTTCAATTCATGGTTGAACGATCCGAAGCATCTGGAGGTTTAATTGTGACCGCTAGTCACAATCCAGATGAATGGAACGGCATTAAGTTTGTTAGGGAGGATGGCACCTTTTTTTATCCCAATGAATGCGAACAGCTTTATGAAAGAGTAGCTAAAAATACTCGCTACTCTTTATCGAAGAAAATGGGCATGGTATTGCCAGACCAAAACTGCGTTCTCAAACATGTCATAAGCACTATAGAGTTGTCATGCATTGATTTAAAATCAATCAAAAAAAGAAAATTCAAAGTGGTCATTGATGCGGTTAATGGTGCAGGATCTGAAGCGTTGCCATTGCTTCTTGAGTATCTTGGTTGTGAAGTGTTTACTATATATTGCAATAAAGATGGAAAATTCAAAAGAGGAACAGAGCCTTTACCGGAGAACTTGAGCGATCTTTCAAATAAGGTCATTGAATCCAAAGCTGATATTGGTTTCGCAATTGATCCAGACGCTGACAGGCTTGCCGTGGTAAATGAAATGGGCAAACCTTTGGGTGAGGAATATACGCTGGTGATTGCAGCTGAGAGTTATTTAATTAATTCAAAAAAGCCAGAAAAAATAGTCACAAATCTATCTACAACCATGGCTTTGGAGCATATGGCAGCTAAATTCGACTCAACAGTGATACGAACTGCCGTTGGAGAAATAAATGTTGTCAAGAGAATGAAAGAAGAAAATGCAAACCTCGGCGGTGAAGGCAATGGAGGCGTTATTTTAAAAGAAGCGCACCTTGGAAGAGATTCATTGGTGGCAGCCGCTATGATATTAAATCGTTTAGCTCAAGCTGATAATAGTTCCGTAGAGAAGCTTTTTAAGTCTTTACCTTTTTTTACTATTGTTAAAGATAAGATAGATATCGATGATACTGATGAGAAAAGCTTGATTTCAAAAGCTCAGGCTACATACTCAGATGCAACAATTGATACTACTGACGGGACAAAATTTTGCTGGAATGATAAATGGGTACATTTAAGAAAATCCAACACCGAACCAATTATACGTATTTACGCTGAAGCCTCTTCAAAAGATGAAGCGAAGAAATTAATTTCACTCCTCAAAGAATAATTAAATTTTTCTCTTGTAAAGAATGTTGGATTTAAAAAAAGGTCAAGAAGTTGAGCTGCAAATAGATGAATTGGCTTACGGCGGCAAAGGTCTTTCTAGATTCAACAATTTTGTAATCTTTATTGAAAAAGCGATTCCCGGTCAAAAAGTCCTCGCTTATATCACTAAAAAGAAAAAAGATTTTGCAGAGGCAAAAATTAAAGAGATAATTTCTGAGTCCCCCTTTTTCACAGATCCAAAGTGCTCTCATTTTCCTACATGCGGAGGCTGTAAAACTCAACAACTTCTATACAAGGAACAGCTTAATCAAAAAAAGAAACAGGTTGAGAAAATCTTTGAAAAGCAGGTAGGGCTTGACAATTTTAAAGTTGATCGGGTAGTAAAAGCAGATCCAATATTTAATTATAGAAATAAAATGGAATTTACTTTCTCAAAAAATAGATGGATTCTTGAAGAAGAGCCCTTAGGGGTTGAGTCTGATTTTGCATTGGGAATGCATATACCAAGACGCTGGGATAAGATTCTTGATATTGATTCTTGTGATCTTATGCCTAGCGTTGGTTCCAAAATAATTAATTTTGTTAGAGATCTATCAAAAAAGTCTTTACTGAAACCTTACGATCAAAAAACACACATAGGGTTCTTGCGCTACCTTGTGCTAAGGTTCGGTCATAATACCAATGAGTTAATGGTAAATATAGTTACTGCCTATGAAGATTTAGATCGACTGGTGCCATTTGTATCGCAATTAACATCTGAGTTTTCCGAAATAACGACCGTTGTTAACAACATCAATACAAGAAAAGCAGATGTATCCTTTGGAGAAAAGGAGATTCTGCTCTATGGTCAGCCCGTCTTGAAAGAAAAGCTTAAAAATTTGACGTTTCAAATTTCTTCAAACTCTTTTTTTCAAACCAACTCTCATATGGCTGAAAAGCTTTATGACGTCATATTGGATGAAATTGACTCTTCATCAAATAAAATAGCTTATGACCTATATTGTGGAGCTGGCTCCATTTCGCTATTTTTAGCTCAAAAAGTAAAATTTGTTTACGCTTTTGATATTATTGTCTCTTCAATAGAGAACGCTGAAGAAAATGCTCTTTATAATAAAGTGGAAAACGTTGACTTTAAGGTTGCCAATTTAGACACCTATTTCGATAATCATCGTTTAAGCGGACGCCCAAAGCCAGATATTGTAGTTGTAGATCCTCCTCGATCGGGAATGCACAAAAAAATGACGTCATTCCTTCCAAGGCTTCGGGCTAAAAAAATAATTTATGTTTCATGCAACCCTACGACTCAAGCCAGAGATGCTCAAATTTTATTAGACAAAGGTTACGCTTTGGAAAAATTAACCATAGTTGATATGTTTCCACATACACCACACATTGAAAGCGTAGGTATTTTTACAAAAAAATAAATCACATCTCATGATGATTCTTGAAATTGCGATATTCATTAAGTCACTCATTAAAAGAATAACTATATTTCAAATATGCAATTATGGCTTAAAACTCTAATTCGCAATAGCTTCTTTCAGGTTGGTATAGGCTTATTTATTACCATGATTTTTGGTGGTATTGTTCTTCAGTGGCTTGAAACAGGGGATATTTCAAAAGGGGATAATCCCTTTTGGTGGGCAATTGTTACTATGACAACAGTAGGATACGGTGACTTCTCACCTGAAACCCCTGAAGGAAGAGTTTTTGCAGTATTTATTATGTTTGCGGGTATCACGCTCGTATCATTATTAACTGCATCAATTTCATCTATTTTTGTAGCACAAAAAATCCGGGAGGGTAAAGGTTTGGAAAAATTGAACATATCTGATCATATAGTTTTATGTGGATGGAATTCAAACACAAGTAATTTGATGAATTCCATTCAAAAACTAAACCATGAAAAACATTTAGATTTAGTTTTAGTAAACGAGCTGAGCGAAGAAGAGGTTAATCAAATTAAATCTCGCTTCACCAAACTGAACATCCTCTTTGTTTCCGGCGATTATACGCAAGAAGAGACTCTTTTGAAGGCCAGCGTAACCACATCTAACACAGTGATCATAATTCCAAATAATATCAACAATGAAGATGGCCTTCATGATGAAAAAACAATTTTTGCTACTTTAACCATCAAGAGTATTGATTCTTCAATAAGGGTAGTAGCCTATTTGCTTGAGCGTGAAAACTTAACCCATATTAAGAGAGCAGAAGCAGATGAAGTTGTAATTAGTGATGATTTTAGTTTAAACATTCTAGCTTCACATGTTGTAGATCCAGGAGTTCCGCAGTTATCAAATCATTTAGTAAATGCGGACTCATCATCACGCTTCGTTCGAAAACAAATACCTTCAAACTTTGTAGGGAAGCAATATGGAGATCTATTCGATTATTTTAGAGGGGAAAACGGTTCGTTACTAGTTGGGCTTTATTATGAAGATGAGCACTTAGGAATTGGAAGTATTCTTTCCTCCGATACTTCTTCTCTGGATAAATTTATTGAGCAAAAACTTAAAGAAGGTGGTATTTCACTCCAGGAGCAAAGCAAGGTTCATGTTAATGTCAACCCCAAAACCGATTATATTATTAAAGATGGCGAAAAAGCCCTTTTAATTCCTTGAGGTAGCAATGAAAAACGAACAATTAAAAAATTATAAAATATTTGAAGACCTTGATGATAGTCAGCTCGATATTTTTCATCCTATTATCTCAAAACAAAAAGTTGAAGCAAATTCTAAATTTATTGTTGAGGGTGACGAGGGAGATTCTATTTATTTGCTCCTTAACGGAGATGTTGAAATCAATCAGGCCCTTACTTTGTCGGTGAATAAAGGAGACTCTGATAATAGAGAAAAATCAATTATGAAACTTTCAAATGAAGACCACCCCCTTTTTGGCGAAATGTCAATTTTTTCGGATGGAGATGTACGAACGGCAAATGTTAAAGCGTTATCAAACTGCACTTTAGCGAAGATAAGTAAAAATGATTTAATGAGAGTTTGCGATGAACACCCTAATGTTGGTTTTTTAGTTATGAGAAACCTAGGAAGAATTATCACTGATAATCTTATCAAAGCAAACCAAAATGTGCTTAAGCTAACCACAGCATTTAGTCTGATTTTAGATAGATAACATTTCAAAAGTCCATTAATTCTAAGCTTTATGTCTACAGCACAACTTGATACTAAGTATAATTGGAATACTCTTGAAAAGAAGTGGTACTCTTATTGGTTAAGCAAAAATTATTTTCACGCTAATGAAAATTCATCAAAAGAGACATTCACCATTGTAATTCCACCGCCGAATGTGACTGGAAAGCTAACCATGGGTCATGTTTTGAATAATACAATTCAGGATATTTTAATTAGAAAAGCTCGCATGGAGGGAAAAAATACTTGCTGGATACCTGGAACGGATCATGCCTCCATTGCTACAGAAGCTAAAGTTGTATCAATGTTGAAAGAAAAAGGAATCGATAAAAATGACCTCACCAGAGAAGAGTTTCTTAATCATGCATGGGAATGGAAAGATAAGTATGGCGGAATAATCATAAAGCAGCTTAAAACTCTTGGCTGTTCTTGCGATTGGGACCGAGAGCGATTTACAATGGATGAAGAGTATTCTAGAGCAGTAATGCATGCCTTTGTTGAGCTTTACCACAAAGAATTAATTTACAAAGGGAAAAGATTGGTTAATTGGTGCCCTGTTTCAAAATCTGCAATAAGCGATGAAGAAGTCATTCACCAAGAAAAAAATGGAAAGCTCTGGTATCTAAAATATCCCTTGGTTGATCATGAAGAATATATAGTGGTAGCAACAACTAGGCCCGAAACTATGCTTGGCGACACTGCAGTTGCAGTAAATCCTAAAGACGAACGTTTTAAAGATTACATTGGTAAAAAAATCAAACTGCCATTAACTGAACGTGAAATTCCAATAATATCCGATGAATTTGTGAACGTTGAATTTGGAACCGGTTGTGTAAAAGTCACACCCGCTCATGATCCAAATGACTTTGATATGGGACAACGTCATAATCTTAAGTTTATAAATATTATGAATGATGACGCTACCTTAAATGAAAACGTTCCCGAAAAATTTCGAAAGATATCTAGAGAAGAAGCAAGAAAATTGGTTGTGGCAGAGATGGAATCATTGAACCTTTTGGATAAGATAGAGGATTATACCAATAATATTGGATTCTCTGAAAGAGGTGGAGTTCCAATAGAATATTATCTTTCCGATCAGTGGTATTTAAAGATGGATGATCTGGCAAAGCCTGCTAAGGATGTTATAAAATCAAAAAAGATAAATTTTCACCCTGAACATTGGACAAAAACCTATAGCCATTGGATGGAAAATATTAAAGATTGGTGCATTAGTCGTCAGCTTGTTTGGGGTCACCAAATACCAGTTTGGTATAATAAGAAAAACCCCGAAAGCATCCATGTTTCAATTGATGGTCCAGATGACCCAGAAAACTGGACAAGAGATTCTGATGTTTTAGATACTTGGGCTTCTTCATGGCTATGGTCTTTTGCGGTTCACAGCTGGCCAAAAGATAGTAAAGATTTAAAGATATTTTACCCGACAAACGTACTGGTAACGGGTCCTGATATAATTTTCTTTTGGGTAGCAAGAATGATAATGGCTGGAATAGAGTTCTTAGATGAAATACCTTTTAAGGATGTTTATTTTACTTCAATCTTAAGAGATAAGGATGGAAGGAAATTCAGCAAATCACTTGGTAATTCACCAGACCCCTTTACTCTCTTTGATGAATATGGTACAGATGCTGTGAGATTTGCAACCATGTTGATGTCTCCACAGGGACTAGACGTTCTATTTTCTAATGAAAGGTTAGAAATAGGTAGAAATTTTATGAATAAGCTTTGGAACGCTTCTCGATTTGTTCGAATGAATATTGATGATATAGTTGATAATGAAGAGATAGACATCAATGAACTTGAGATGCCAGAAAAATGGATCTTAAATAAATTAAAGAAGACTACCATTGAGGTTAATGACTGTCTAGATAGCTTTAAATTCAATGAAGCAGCAAAGTTGATTTATGAATTCACTTGGAACGATTATTGCGACTGGTATATTGAAATAGCAAAAACTAGATTTTATTCAGAGGATAGTCAAAGTAATAAAATTGCGCAAAAGACATCTGTCAAAGTTCTGAAGGGGATTTTGACATTATTGCATCCATTTGCACCGTTCATTACTGAAGAATTATGGTCTTATTTTAAAGTTGAAGGTGATGACGATTTAATTGTTTCTCAATGGTTGAGTTCCGATGATCGCAATTATGACCGTGACACTTTTCAAAATTTTGAGATAATTAAAAGTACAATCTCAGCGGTGAGAATGATCCGAACCAAAATGAATGTTCCCAACAACAGAAAATCAAAAATTATCATTAGAAATGGCAAGAAATTTGAAACACTAATTCAAACCAATGATAACATAATTAAATCATTAGCAGGTATAGAAAACATAGATTTTTCAGAAGATAAAGAGCGCCCAGAAAAATCTGCTTCAGCAATCGTTAATATGATGGAAATATTTGTTCCTCTTGATGGATTAATTGACTTCGATATCGAAATCGAACGCCTCACAAAACGTTTGAATGAATTGGATAAACATGTAATATCTGCTGAGAAAAAAGTTTCTAATGAAAACTTTATTAAGCGAGCGCCAAAAGATATTGTTGCTCATGAAAAGCAGAAGCTTGAAGATATGAAAATTGAGTATAGTTTAATAAAACAGAATCTAGATATCTTATCATGAAACATTTGTTTTTAATACTAATTTCATTTTCTTCGCTCACCGCACAATCTTTATACGCAAACATTACTATTTATAAAGATGGCTTTGCCTTGGTTAAGCAACCAGTGCTCTGGGAAGATCTTGAAGCAGATCAAAGCATTATTATTTGGGATATTCTGCCATCAGGCATCATATACGATTCCCCCTTTTTAATTCTTGAAAATGCAAAGGTGCTTACTCAAAGTTTTAATCAAGACGCTTTTCGTTTTTCTAATAAACTCTATGACTATTTGGGATCAAGAGTTGATGTAAAACTTATTAATGAAAACGATATGAGTGGTATCTTGATTGAGGTTACTGATGAAACATTAACCTTACAAAGACGAAGATCAATAATTTCATTTAATAGAGACAGGGTCGCATATATCAATCTCACTGGTTCATTTGAAGAAATACAATATAAGCCAACAATTAAGTGGACCATTGAGTCAAAAGAAGAAGCGGATACTATTGCAGGAAATCTTACTTATTTAACATCTGGATTTGATTGGGAAGCGAATTACAGATTGATCATTGAACCTAATGGAATTGAGGGTCAATTTTTAGCAGATGCAAAAATATTAAATAATAGTAACATGAGTTTTGATAAAATGAATCTAAGCCTTGTTGAAGGAAGGATAATTTTAAATTCAAAAAACAATGATCTCTTGCAAGTCCCAAACAGAAGAAAAGTTGATACTGGTCCTGAACTTTCAGATCTCGGAGACTACCATATTTACTCCATAGGAGCTGATATGAGCCTAGCAAGCAAAGAAACAATTGTAACAAGGCTCTACACACCAAGACAAATCAAGTTTGATAAAACATATCTTTTTGAAAACAACGAAAGAGGTCAAAGAGAAGAACCTCTATCGATTGAATATAAAATAGCAAATACGTTCGAGAATAATTTAGGCCTCCCGCTGCCTAAAGGTAAAATCCAGCTATATCAATCCTCTAATGATGGAAGTATTGAGTACGTTGGTCAAGATATGATAAATCAAATACCTATATCAAATACTGCAACGATTTCTTCTGGTAAAGCTTTTGACGTTACGGGCAAGCGCAAGGTCTTAAACTATGATAAACAGCGTAAAAGCGAAGAAGCATCTATCAGTATTACGATAACTAATACTCTCAATAGATCTGTAAACGTTAAATTGATTGAGCACATCTATGGTGACTGGGTAGTGCGTAATGCGTCTTCAAATTATTTAAAAGTTGATGCCTCCACAATACACTTCCCACTAAGCATATCTGAAGAGTCCTCGCAAACTATAACGTACACCTATCGAAAGGAATGGAAGTAAACATATTGTGCCTGAAAAGGCTCTAAATATTTCTAGCCCAACTCACGTACTAAAAGGAATCGGACCTGCTAAATTCAGCGCTCTCAAAGAAATTGGCATCGAAACCCTTTTTGACTTATTAAATTATTTTCCGAGAAAATATCTAGACAGAACCTCTATTTCACCTATTGGGAGTGTTATGAATCATGCCAGAGTTAATTTAGTTGGCAAGGTTGAAGCGGCTGGAATGGTCAGGGGAAGGAGGCGCAGTTTTTTTAAGGCAGTCATTTCTGATAAAAGCGGAATGATAACTTTAACGTGGTTTAATGGTGCCAATTATATTAGTAAATCATTAAAGATTGGGGATCGATTAGCAGTTAGCGGTAAGGTAGAATTTTATAATGGCCTACAAATTATCCATCCAGAGTACGATAAGCTGAATGAAGATGAGGATCCATTAAACTCTGGAATTATTTCTCCACTGTACACTATCCCAGCCTCTTTGAAGGCTAATAAAATTGACAATCTTTCTTTGAAAAAAACCATCAAAACATTGATTAGTGAAATAGGTACCATTCCTGATTATTTTAGCTCCAGCTTCAGAAAAAAATACAACCTAATTTTAATTGATGAGGCCCTTAGGCAAATACACTTTCCAAATTCAAGCAAT
>MDSY01122912.1_pt1 | contig 21242 bp, 14 predicted proteins | sample 811131 | NCBI WGS metagenome assembly MDSY01 (sample SAMN05326643, study PRJNA326480) | marine metagenome | isolation source: seawater | place: Atlantic Ocean: South West | collected 2010 | reverse complement strand
TATGCTATGTACCAGCAGAGTGTAGTGATATGCAACGCCTTCTCCAACCCTATTCCTTGTCCTAAAGCTGAAGGTGTAATTGCCTCCTTCCCAAAAGCTGTCGTCAAAAAACAAGGTGTTATCTAAAGCCGCCCTCCCAAATTTCCTCCGAATCATATTTGTATCGTCTGACCTCATGTTCATCAAAACAGCTGAAGGCGCGCCAATGGTATCAATATGAGAAATTAATTGAAACATAAATGCATCTTCCCTTGATGTAGGATCTGCAAGCTCTACCAGAAGCTCATCAAAGTATTTTTCTCCATCGAGAAACGATCTTGACGTCATCGAATAGCTTACAATGGAAGCTTTCTCAGGCACAACAGTTGCTGCTGAAATAAGTTCAAATGTAGGGGATTCCACTTCGAGCAAAAGGGAGTCTCCAGGCTCCGCCCCAACGATACCCCCAGAACCAAGCCAAATCCTGGCAGTATCCGCTTCGACTAATCCGCATGAGACGACATTTCCTCCAACAGACTTCACATGAGCACAAACATCGTAGGGTTCAACAATGTTTGGGAGATTAAAATCAACAGCGCGTGATATGAAGCACACAGAGGAATCACTCTCAATAGGTAAGAAATAAGTGACACATCTAAAATCGTCATCGTTGATAGGGATATCGTAAGGATTAAACCAGTTGCATGACGAAAGCCCTAAAGAAAGCCACAACATGCAAGACCATCTTAGTTCCATGCGAAAGAGAGGTTTAGGTTAGGCATAAGAGGTATCAGTCCAATTTCTTCAATCTGTTGATCCCCGTTTTCATCGTTGGTAACAATTGCAGAATATGGATTGATATTGTTCGTGGTGTTGTACACGCCGAGCTGTATGCTATACTTCCCGTAGCTGTACTTCTTAGTCCAAGTCACATTCCAATCAAACCGGTTGACGTTGCCGAGCCTGTAGCTGTTCCGATTTTGGGGTTGGTTATAAGTCACCCACTGAGTGTAAGCGCCACCAAGAGGGTTTGTTAATCCTATAGGTACCATTTGGTTTTGGATGTTCAAAACGCGTCCAGAAGAGAAAGTATACAGAGCTGAGAATTTGAAATGGTCACTTATATTATAGGTAAAAACCAGACTTGCATCATGCCTTATATCAAATGCAAATGGGAAAGCTTCCCCTTGGTTTAACGTCTCAAATAGCCTAGAACTCTTCCCGTATGAATAGGATAAATTGTAGTTGAACTTCTTGAACGAACTCTTAAGGGAGAATTCTAGACCTACGACAGCCCCTTGACCATGAGTTGCAATGCTATTCTCAACGATTTCCGAGGTGCTGTCATTAAAATCTATTTCCTCAGAAAAGGCCAATTGGTTTGACATGCCTCGCAAATAGACGTCAAAAAATAAAGCTGTCTTTTTGCGGACATAATTCACTTTAAGACCAGAAGACCAAGACCTTTGAATGGGCTTAGTATGTGAAGGAGCCATCCACAGTTCGGGAATAAAGCCAAACGAATTCAGAGTGATCAAATGCAAATCCTGAGACGAGATCAATGAATAGAAGTTTATTCCCAGTCTTTCAGTAAGCTGATGTGTGAATGACAATCTGGGGTTCAAGTGAATTTCTGATTCTTCGGAATACTTAAACATACTCATCCTCACACCTATGTTGTAGGAGGTTTTCTCAAACACATCACCCGACAATTCCGCAAATCCAGTATATGTTTCAACTTCTCGGTTGCCAGAGAATTTATCTTCAGAAGAAGGAGGCACATCCTCCCAAAACTCAAAGGAATTGGGTGCCACATTGTTCAATTTGTATTGAAGACCTAGGCTCATCCAAGTCCCAACGCTAACCTTCTTCTCTATAGAAAGTGTCGATTTTAAGGTCTCAATTGTATTGTCGAATTCAGAAATAGAATTGCGCCAAATAGTCTCATTCTCCTCAGAATCCCAAAACAATATCCTGTTGTTTGAATGCAGATTCGTGTTGTACCTGTTCGATACCAAATCCGCGTAAAACGTAGCTCCTCCATCGGTGTAGTAGTGCCAATTTACAGCGCTAGCGTAATTCGTCCAAGACATCGAATTTTCATACTTGCGCTCTGTTGCCACAAATTCCACATCGTAATGAACCTCGTCAGAGCTTCTAATATGCAGAATTTCAAGCTTTTGGTTTTTGAACAGATATGAGCCCTTGATGGTCACATCGCCAAAAGCGTAAACAGGCGATACGACTTTTGACCTGTTGTTATTAATTGCCTTATCGATTAAATTCTGAATCAAGAAGAGGTTTGACTTTCGGAGTCCCACATGAAGGAAGAGGTTTTTGTCACTGATTGCGCTTTGGATTTGGGTTGAGATGACAGAAGTGCTCAGGCTCCCTGAATTCTGCATCTCCTGAGTAAACTTCTCCTTTAAATTTATCTCTATAGCCGGGCCTAATGTCGACCCAAATTTTACAGGCTTGTACCCATTGTAAAGCGTTACATCTTTAATGCAATCCGTTTGAAACATAGACAATAGACCAAACAAATGACTCGACCCCATGACCGGCACACCATCAACATACGTTGTGCTCTGGTCGTAGTTACCGCCTCTGATGATAAGTCCCTTTTGGCCTTCAGTATTTGACTGAACCCCTGGCTGAGTTTTCATTGAACTAAAGACATCTGGAATGCCAGAGGCAGATGGGGTTTGTTTTATCTCTGTGGTCTCAATCTTATTAATTATTTTAAAGTTTTCAAACCTACTTGCCTCTTCTTCGATGACCACTTGGCCTATCTCACGGCTGATTTTCTTCATGGAGAAAATCAACGCTACATCTGCTTGGATGTTTAACGTGTCATAGGTTGTCTCAAAACCGATTGCGGATATTTTCAAGTACAATTTTCCATTGTAGTTGATTTCAAATGCGCCATCTCTATTTGTTTGAATGACGTTTGAATCGTATTGGATGATGGCATTTGGAATCGTTGTGTTATACGCGTCTTTCACGGCACCTTTTAATTGATAGGTGGATTGAGCAAAGCAGTGGGCACTTAAAGTGTAAAGCACTGTTAGAGACCATATTTTAACCAAAGCTCTCATGACCTACCTCGCTAAGTAGATTTTTTGAAGTGCTGATTCAGATCCATATTGAACCAAATACAAACCTCTTAGATGCGGCCAAAGCTTGGGATCTCCCTCCCCTTCATATACGACTCTCCCCAACAAATCATATAAAGTACATGTTGTACTTGAATCTAATGCAGGGTCTAAAACCGATGTCATTTCTCCGTTATTGATGGAATAAAACCAAAGCGCAGCCATTGTAATTGCAGGTAGAGCGCATGTGTTGTGATTCACATTCCCCAGATTATACGCAACCACATCCTCAGCTCCATTTTCCACCATCCAAGCCTCTGCACTCAAAGCGTTTTGGTAAAACACCTCTTCGTCTTGGGTACAATAATTTATTCTCATGGGCATTGTTGGAACCCACTCAAAGACATCGTTCTCTTGTGCACGCTGCATAACTATGTGGTCTGGGTCGTTAAGGACTTCCTGAATAAGATCTTCAGGGAAGAGATCAGTTAATATTTCTGGGCATTGAGCATTAATCTCATCCGCAGAATATTCACCATTGAGCATGGGTTCTATGATAGAAGCGTATGGTTCGTTGCATATTTCAGAGAAGTCAGTGTACAAATCACCGTAGACCTCATTCCACCCCTTGAGGATGTAGAAGAGATATGCTGGATTGCTGTAGCTTATTTCTGCAAAGGTGAAAGGGAGCTGAACACCGCTCATGTCGTAAGGCCCACTAAGGGGTGCAACAGCCCTAAGCTCCACCTCATTTTCAATTGAGGCTGGCGTTAGGTCTTTTGCCATCGCCATTGCTACGTGACCTCCTTGCGAATACCCCGAAATAAAAAGGCTGCCATTGTGATTCACCTCAAACTCTGTTTGAGAGTCGATAAATGCCTGGACCAAAGACCAACCGCAGTCGCTCTCGCTTTCAGCGTGGCAGTAAGGATGCATGATTTGACTTTCTCCAAGACCCACATAATCTGGCATAAGAACAATAAAGCCTAATGATGACAACAGGTATCCCATGTTATTTATTTGATCCTTAAACGAAGGCGCGCTCGTCCTCACAAATGTGGTCCCATGGTTAAAAACCAACATTGGATACGCTTCAGCAGCATTAAATCCGCTTGGCAAAAAGGCTGCTCCAGAAACCCAAATCTGCTCCTCTATAAATGGCATCTCGTATGAGATACGATACATCTCAACATCATGACTAAGCATACCGAGAAGTTGCTCATTGAGTTCTAATGCCTCGGTGGCATAACCACCTATCTCATTGCTGTTATATTGATTCAGAAACAGAATCTCTTGAGCATACAAAACATTAAGTAGGCAGTAGAAGGTAAAAGAAAAGAAAAATCTCATCACATTGATTAATACCCGTAATTTACTCTAAAGACGTGTCATTTTTGATGAACATGGTTGGAAATAAATTGGGGGTATTCAATTTATCAAGAGGATCAAACCCTTTTCTCAAGGATGATAAAACGTGTCTAAATTCTTAAAAAACAATGCGACAACAAGTTTTGGTAACCGTCAGTAATGCCTTTTTGCTATTGGGAAGTGTTAGCTCTGCCGGGGTAATTAAAGTCGACTTATAGACCTTCATCATGGATTAGTTCCCATTTTAGGGTTTAATGATTTCCCCCAAATCTTTTTCAAACTCGTTCGACCTAAGTCCTCGTAGCTCTGCAAAATTGTCTTTTAGACCTTCTTCAGGGTTGCCATTGATTTTTCATATATATTTGAACATGACGATTTTTCAAAAAGCCAGTATACTTTGTTTGTTTGTGGGACTCGTGTCACATCCGCTAGAAGCCCAGAACCAAATTATACTTGATGGTTTTTTTGAAGATTGGCAGGGGAATCCTTCTGTCATTACAATAAATGACGCCATCGGTGATTCTCCTGGAGTAGATCTATTGGAAATGAGCGTAACGAACGATGAGGACCACCTGTATATCAAATTAAAACTCGATACATTCATCGACTTGGTTGATGGTTCGGAATTGTCAAACATTAAACTCTATTTGGACACAGACAATGATACTTCAACGGGATACCCATCTTCAAATATTCTAGGCGCTGAGTACGCTTTTCTCTTTCCAGATAAAAAGATGTACAATAACCTGAATTATCCGGAGTATTACTCAACATCTCTTTATGAGTTAGGCTGTGTCCCCATGCCGACAATTACTTCTGACGAATTTGAAATAATGATCGATAGAGCAACATTTGGTGATACAATTGCTTTCTTTATCAAAGAGTCAGTTTCAGGAGATGTTGTTCCAGATCAAGGGACCACATTTACCTACACCATGGAATCAGATTATTCTTCAATCAACCCGATATCCATTGGAAAAAATGATTTGACTGACATTAGAGTTCTTGCCTACAATGTTCAACACAATTTACTTGATGCTGGGACGGATGTTCGTTTTGCTAGAATATTAAATGCTGTTGACGCTGACATTGTCACTTTTTCAGAATGTAGCGAGGTCTCAGAATCAGAGATGATGAATTATTTTACTGAACACATTGATCACCCGGTTTGGTATACAAACAAGATGAATGACTTGCTGGTAGTTACAAAATTCCCCATACTACAAAGTTGGAGTGTAACGAATAAAGTAGCGGCTTCATTGATAAACCTGCCTGATGAAGTTTACAGCACAGATTTTTTGTCGATTTATGCTCATCCACCCTGCTGTGGAAACGATTCAGGAAGACAAGAAGACTTTGATGCCACGATTGCGTTTATTCAGGATCTTCAATCACCCGGTGGAGTCGGGGAGCTTGCTTTCAACACCCCTTTTACATTTTCCGGAGACATGAACCTTGTAGGATATGCCGAGCAATATTTAACGATCTTAAATGGAACGATTTCTAACACATCACAATATGGTGAAGGTGGATTCCCAGATTGGGATGACACCCCCATATCTGATGTTGTTTGCCGCTTAACTGAACGGACATCGTCACATACCTGGCGCAAAAACACACCAAACTTAGGGCCGGGTGAATATGCTCCTGGCCGCTTGGATTTTATTTTCTATTCCAACAGTGCTCTAGATGTGACAAAGTCATACACCTTAGCAACTAGAGAGATGAGTCCAGAAGTCTTAATCCAAAATGGTTTAGATGTGGACGACACATATCTTTCTTCAGATCATTTCCCAATTGTTTCTGACTTTGCTTTTACCACGAACTCTTCGTCTGTGCCAGGTTGTTTATATCCGTCTGCCTTGAATTACTCAGAAATCGCTACAACTGATGATGGCTCATGCATTTTTGAAGACAATTACAACACAGGTTATGTGGATGGTTATTCTGATGGCATCCAGGATTGCTCCACCTCCTGTTCCGGAGATTTCAACTCGGACGAGGTTGTATCAACCTCGGATCTTTTGGAATTCCTCACTTATTTTGGTCAGATTTGTGAGTAGAAGACAGTTAAAACAGAGGGCTTTACAATACACGTTTTTACCAAATCATCGAAAGTGAAAGTTTTTTGAAGTGTTTAAGTTTTGTTTGGCTATTGAGCCATCATCAAAGACGTGGAAGAGGATTTGTACATAGAAACACATCCCTTTTATCTTAAAAGCCTGAAGGATTGTGTTTTATGACCACTTTGAAGTTGTACAATCATTCCTTGTTTGTTGACAGGAATATCAAGTTCCTGAAAGAACTCACCCATTTCTAAGACGCGACCTTGGAAATCAAACAACGTGTATGCTGCGTCTTCACCCCTTAAAATCCAACCCGAATCATTCGCGGAAATCGTCCATGGGTTTTCTTCCAGTTCAATCCCCTCAACTTTGGAAGTCCCAGATATTTCTCCTTTTGTATAGTGAACGAAACCATCCATGGTTTTATAGACAAGATGAATAAACTCACCATCGTAAACCACAGAGGGATTGCGATTGCTACCAGGTAGGTCAGCTGTAACATTTACGACAGAGTTCTTAAGCTCACTTGCCCCAGCATCAGACACTGCAACCATGATATTGTAACCTCCAGAATTCATTTCCCACGAAGCGACTAGCCAGTCTCCACTTGAAGATATAGAGGGGTGGTTTTCTGTTGAGTTATTTAAAGGATCAACTCTTCCCGATTCTTGAAAAGTTAATGTGGAAAGGTTTACAGTGGACCAGTATACCCGGCTTCCATCTGCGGCAGACATGAAACAACTCACAAGAGTTCCGTCGTCCATAATGGTTGATGAAGCACCAGAGGCAGGACAGCTCGAAATGTTCCAATCAGTCGGGTCTATATCTACCGCGTCTGTCCAATTGATTCCATCTTGTGATGCGGTCAACCAAAAGTCTCTTGTATTGTTAAAATTATTTCTCACCACATTGTAATAAACACCGTCCTGAAAAAAGGTGTTTGAGGGGCAACATTCACAAACTGCAACCCCTGTCGTTGCAAACCCACCATTTACTGCTGGGTCGAACGAATCGGTTTCATTGTTGAAAAGGTGTATTCCTTCAAGCGTAGGATTTGTTCCCCATTTAAGGCCTACCCATGGGTTGTTGTCCCCGTCGAAAGACACTACAGGGTCGAAATGGTCTTGTGTAGCATTTGGAGCAAGTGGGTATGGAGTTCCCCAAGTTAACCCCCCGTCATCAGAAAGAACGACATAAGCGCCTGTTGCCCACTCTCCGTATATTTGATAGCTAACTGCAATGTGATCTCCTGAGACGGCCATTCTCGGACCTTCGGATTCAGAAAGAAAGATATTTGTTTCTGGTGTAACAAGGATGGGCGTTCCGAATTCTCCTTCACTCATGATTGACAGATAAAGTCCAGCGTTGTTGCTAGATTTTCCGTGCAATACGATGGGGTTTCCAGAACTGTTCAGGCCTATTCTAGCACACTGATTTCCAAACTCTTCAGCTGAAACTTCTGTGGGGCCTGTCCAATTAATGGAAGGCTGCGCAGCCAAGCTGCAGACACAAAGAAGGTTTAAGGTATAAACAACAAATCTTTTCATAGACCCAAAATTACAATTTAATTCATTGTAAATTTCGACTATGGAAAACATGATTGTGTTTTTTGAGGAATTGCAGTCTTGGCATAAATTGGCGTGGATTGTCATCTGCTTATCTGCAGCCCTTGGAACTGAAATGATAAGGCCACTATTTCAGGGCGGTTATAGAAGCTGGTCTCACACAAGAACGAACCTGGTTTTTCTATCAACCCTAATCATTATCAACGCCATATTTGGAGTGCTAACACTGGGTTTATTTTCCTGGATTGAGGCTACAGGGTGGGGGTTGTTACATCAGGTTGAATGGTCACCGTGGGTGGAGCTTCTCCTGACCGTGATGGCTTTCGATTTAATTTCACAGTACTTGGCCCATTTTACTGTTCACAGAGTAAAGCCTTTGTGGAGAATTCATTTGGTTCACCACAGCGACACTCACGTTGACGCCACAACGGGAACGCGATTGCACCCACTTGACTTTATCACCAGAGAGAGTTTTGCTGTAGTTGCAGTGTTTGTGATGGGGGCTCCTCTCGCCTTTTATTTGTTTTACAGAATCCTCACAATCGCCTTCACATACTTCAACCACTCTAACATTAGTCTTCCATTGGCTGTGGATAAGGCGATAAGTTGGGTCATTATTTCTCCCAACACCCACAAATTTCATCACCACTTCGAGGAGCCATGGACGGATAGAAACTTTGGAAATATTTTTTCTATTTGGGACCGCATTTTCGGAACGTTTGAATATGGAGATGTAGATAAAATTATTTACGGTTTGGATGTTACAGATGATCGCAAGTCCGATGATTTGGCCTATCAAATGATGCTCCCCATCAACAACAACGGCCGAACAAAAATCAATCACTAAGACATGAAACTACTTGCTACAAAGGTTTGTAAAAAACACGATTTAGGGGTGCACAACAATTTGTTCGGAGGCACAATGCTCGGCTGGGTAGATGAATCAGCTGTCGCTTTTGTGAATGAAGTTTGTCACTGTCCCAACATGGTGACTCTGAAAATGGAGGAAGTGCTTTTTAAATCCCCAGTCAAGGAAAACAACCTCATCAAGATTTATGGAGAAATCGTGAGTATCGGGAACAAGAGCATCACAGTGCAAGTGAATGCAAGGAAGTTCAGTGTGTATAGCCACGAAGAAGCTGATGTATGTACCACGCGCCTCATTTTTGTTAGACTAGACGATGACGGAATTCCAATTCCTATAGCTCAGCATGTCAGAGAAAAGCACCCCGAAAAAGTTGCTTAAGTAGACGGCGAGCCTTTCGCAAAGACTGCTGATGCTAGCACGAACTTCCAAATGCGCTTAGCACTGCAAGCACATCTGCAACAGTCACTGCTCCGTCTTCATCAACATCTGCAGTGCAAGCTGATGTACAACCAAACTCACCAAGTACAATGAGCAAATCAGCTACCGTGATTGATCCATCCCCATTCACATCGTAAGGACATGCGCAGCTGATGTAGTCACATGAACCATCATCTAAAGTAGCTGCAGAGTCGAAGTTACAAGCTGAAGAGTCTGTGCATCCTGGCACGTCTGGCTCACCACCTTCAATGCAGAAGGTGTTTTCTCCATAATTTGAACCGTCACCGCTGGCCGCTGTATCAAGATCTCCAGAATCAATGACTTCACCTGAGACTGTGTTGGTGATTGTATAGATTGCTCCATTCCACCCGTCTCCGTAGCTGTCATTCATTTCGAAAGTGTAGCAACCGTCTCCGATGCAGAGTTCAACACTTCCTGTGGTTCCGTCAATGATCACGGTGTTGTCATCTTGAACAATCGCCCAAGAAATTTCTTGGTCCCATGATCCACCACCCACAGAAATGTTTATTCCTGTGCCTCCAATAATGCATGAGTCATCATCGATAGTGGCATCAGCATCGTAGTTACAAGCAATGGGGTTCGTGCATCCAGAACAAGAAGATCCGTTTCCACCACAAATGCCACAAACATCGTTTTCTGTACACAATCCATTGTCTTCTATTGCATCTGGATCATAGTTGCATGCATCGGGATCCGTGCAACCTAAGTCGCTGATGTTTCCAGATAAACTTACTAAAAACAGTCCTTCTTCAATGTGTGAAATGGCAATGACTCCAGAAGCGAAGTATGGGTAGTTCGACCAGGTTCCATTAAATCCGGCGGCATCGCTCGATGGGTACACATCAAAGAAACCCACTTCAGTGATTGTTCCACTTGCGATGTTGTCAAGGCTTGTGATACGCAATCCCGCTCTGTAATTTGATTGGTAGCAAAAGTTGTCTTTCACGTATAAATTGTGATCAATGGCTGGTGTGCTTGAGACAAATGTTCCCAAGAGAAAAGGAGCGTTTAGATCTTGTACATCCCAAATAAACGTTGTTGTATTTACTCCTGTGTAGTTCTCGTCTAATTCGTCGTTGCTCAGAAAGTACTTGTGGTCTTCAGTCAGCCAACCCTGGTGGGTGTATTGAGAATTGTAGGTAGTTCTGCTTAATTGAACAGCGTCCGTAGGGTCCGTAACATCAACAACAGTAACTGAATTTTCATTGCAAGCAAACGCAATTTCTTTACCGGAATAAGAAGCGTCAGGGCCGATGTAATTGACAACTTGCGCATCATGTGTGTATCCATCGCCCGCATAATCACCCATGATCACAGGGTTTAAAGGGTCAGAGATGTCGACAATGTGAAGACCTCCACTAGAGGTGTTAGTCCCTACTCCATAGGCTCTGTCACTTGCCTCGTTAATGACAATGTTGTGAGCATTACTCCAACCAGAATAATGAGCGTCTTCAGAAAATGTTACAGGAGGAGATGCAACATCACGAAGTTTTGTGAGGTCAAAAACTTGCATTCCATGTCCGCTAGCCTCAGAGACGATGTAAGCATAGTTGCCATCGACTTTGATGTCTCTCCATGATGAGTTCGAACTATATGTAGGCAGATTCCCAAGATAAAGCGGATTGACCGGGTCAGAAATGTCAACAAAAGCTGTCCCTGAGGTTCTTCCGAGCAAAACGTATTCAGTACCGTAAACGGGGTCAGTCCAGCCCCAGATATCATTCATTGAACCTCCTCCGAGAGAAGACCCAGATGTAAATGATAAAAAATCTACGTTTGAACACGGATAGTCTCCAGCCATTCCGTTAACGCAAGGCGTTTGAGCGGAAAGAGAAGAAAAGGCGAGGGTAAGCGTCGCGAAAAAGAAAGAAAATAGTTTCATCACAGTAGTATTGAGGACAGATTTATTCAAGTGAAAGACGCAAAATTTTAAAATTCGTTGCATCAGAGGTGTAGTGAAATTTAGCAAGCGTCTCCGAAGGCCGCTAGGACTTCGAGAATATCTCCAACGCCCACAATGCCATCTTGGTTGATGTCATATTGGCAGTTGGTTGAACAACCAAATTCACTAAGAATAGCAAGAAGATCGTTCACAGTTATCGCTCCGTCACCGTCCACATCTTCAGGGCATCCTGGGACGACAGAGGCTTCGACATAGATTGTTTGAAGTGCTGAGGACGTGTTGCCACATGCATCAATTGCTGTAAAAGTTCTGTGAACTTCATAAGCTTCTGGGCAAGGGCCTCCAACAATTTCTACGTTTGTAGAAATATTCACTTGAGAACAAAGATCAGCGACCGAAGGTGTTCCAAGATCACTTAACTCGCTGTCACATGAAGTGGTTATGTCATCAGGGGTTGACGTAAAAAAAGGAGCGGTTGTATCGGTGAATGTGATGGTCTGAGTAAAGGAGCTTGTGTTTCCACATCCGTCAGAGGCACTGTAAGTTCGCGTTACGTTACCTCCGCCGCAACCCACACTAGAGATGGCATCAGAGTAGGTTAATGTAACGGGTGAACATGGATCATTTGTGGTAGCGTTGATGGAATTAAATGCCGTGTTATCTCCACACTCGATTGTGATAGCAGAAGGAGTCCCCTCAAAGCTCGGACCGTCTGTATCGGAAGAAGAACCATCCCAAAGCCATGCTCGGTATGCCAAGTCTGGATAATCGATGTATGGGTTTCTGTTACCTTGTTGAGAAGCAACCTTGGTGTTGCGAGAAATCTCGGTTGCGTCAGCCGGGTCATCCAGATGCCACTGGAGCAAGGTCTCTGTGTTGCCCATTTCTGAAATGGGCCCGACTTCATTTGGATACATCGTATAGAAGTAGAATACAGCCCTAGCAACATCACCTTTTCTCTCTTCGCGGGGCTCCCAAACTCCTCCAGAAGATTCAGACCAGTCATCGCTGTTGCTTGGCATGTTGCTCTGAGAGGTGTATGAATTTCCGATTGAACCATACCATTGTGCTTGACTGTCGTTGACTTCGCCATAAGGCTTGTTGCTTCTGGCGCTGTTTGCTGAACCATGACAAGGCTTGAGGATGTGAACATCTGACTTCATGGGCTCAGAGGACCCGAAAAAACTTTGTGGAATGAGATGCTCTGCGTTGCAAGGATTGGGATAAGTTATGTACCCACCGGCTTGCGTAAATCCTGTATAAACACATTCGATCTGTCCTCCTGAAATGTCAATGTAACCGTACATCTGACGTCGCCCTTCGTTGTACCCTAGACCATCGTGGTATCCGTTGTACCAGTTAGACTGAAGCCAACTTCGCAGCTCAGTTAGATTGATGTCAGAAGGAGGCGCAGTTTGAGCAAAAGAGTTGATGTTAAACGAAACCGTTAACAGTGCTACAAAAAATGCGAGTAAGAAAGTGTTTTTAACCATTTGAATAGACATAATCCATTAAGATGATGAATGGGGATACAATATCTTAACTAATTCAGGTAGAATTTGGTTGCATGGAAAGAATTTACACACAACAATGCGTTAGGAGCAGGTTTGACCCCAAACAATGAGAAGCAAAAGAAGATCACCTACAGAAATCACCCCGTCTCCGTCGATGTCTTCAGAGCATAAGACGTTTGAAGAATCGGGGAAGATGCACGAACCGTCGTCTAGGTTCGTCAAGGCGTTAAAATTAACAGCCTCTGTATATGTGCAGCCGGTCAAGGCGGAAACAACGCAATCAGTTGTTTGGTCTGCAAAAGGATTAAAATCAGCGAATTCGGGGTCCAAGCAGCCAGCACAAGGAGAAGAATTGTTAAAACACACTACAGCTGGGGCAGAAGGCTGAGAGATAAAAACAGATCTTTCATCGGTTTCCATCAACCCCGAGTCATCTGAGAACCGGTACTCGAAAGCGCCTTCACCAACCTGCAATGTGAAAGAGTAGACACCGAAACTAATGTTCTGACCAAGTAAAACAGACGATTCAAAAACAAGATTTGCAGATCCACCATGCAAGAACATGTCCACTTTTAAGGTGAGTTGAAATGAGCACGATCCATCATCTACGGTTGCTTCAGAATCGAAGTTTGAGGCCTCAGAATTGTTGCATCCAGGAATAAAAATAAAATCAGATCCATCACAGTCTTGGTCCACACCGTCGTTGGGTATTTCTGGAGCCCCGAGGTAAATAGACGCATCCGTATCGTCACAATCGCCCCCAGAATCAAGCATTCCATCTCCATCTCCATCAATTCCGAAATAACAAGACCCATCATCGACCAATACACCGTTGTCATAATTTAGTGCGTTGTTGTCGCGACACCCTTGGATTTCTGACAAAGGAATTTTCCGAGCACGGTATACCGTAAAGTATGGCGCGAGCTCAATTTCCCAAACAATATCTCCTTGCGGGTTAATTTCAGTAACTAAAGTTCCAGCCCCCTGGCCAGCGTTTGCATTCCCCCAGCCGATTAGAGTGTTCCCATTTTCTATGCGCTGAACACTCCCTTGCGCGGGGGCATATGTTTCGTCAGGATGAGAGTAATGCCAAACTCTTGTCGCTGTCATATCAACTGTATCGACCTCATATTCTACGACCCGGGAGTACCCGGGCTGACTTCCTGAAGAGACACTGTTGTCGAAGAGAAGAAGGCGTCCTCCACCCAAATCATTGATGTCGTGCTGATATAAAAAGCTCCCCCAATCTGGATCCTCTATCTGGAAATCGTTTCCATATGCACCCAACGTCCAATCGACAGTCCAGTCAATGGGGTCGAGTCGAGCGATGGTACTGATGTTGCGGAAGCTCATCAAAAGCCCACCCAGAGAATCGATATCAAAGGCATTCCAATGCAGGTAATCAACCAGTGGAGAACCTACATTTTCACTTGCATTTACAGGAATGTGATCGAGGCCATACCATTCACGTAAGATGTTTTCTTCAACATCCATATGCATCAAATGAGGTTGTATTACATCTGCGTCTTCGAAGCCCCCAAAACTACTTAGGTCCATTGTTACAAGCTCATTAACAACAAACAAATAGGAGCCGTCATCAAACCGATGAACGTCATGATAATCTGTTTCTGGAATGAGACTAAGACCCAGAGTGTCAGTAGGGATCAGATTGTGGTCTACCGTGACCCACTTTCGGATTGAGTAATTGTAAAAAACAAATTCGTCATCTCCCCAGGGTTCGAAAACAAAGCCTCTTACTGGAGAGTGAGCGCTAAAAATCTGCTCAGCATATTCATCGTATGCACATAAGTATATCTGATTTGAATTTTGAATTGGGGCCATTACAATAGCGCCCGGAGCGGCATCATCAGATGTTGTGAGTATGGTATAAGGAGGGGTTTGGCCGAGGAGAGGTGCGTAGGCGCATGGAAGAGATAAAAGGCACAATGCAACAATAAGCCATCTGCTTGTTAAGGAACTTGCGGAAAGGAAAGTTGTTGCAGACATAAATTTATTTTATGGTTAAAAGTACGGATTTTTCATCTAACAAACATGCTGTTAAAGATCAGCTCATCTAATGTTTGATATTTGAGAAAAGCAAACAATGTGATTCAAAGCAACGGTATCAATCGATTCAGATTTCTGAAAGTGTGGTAAATTACTCGCTCTCGAACTCATGGATCCAACGGCCAATCTTTTTTGAGACATCTTCAGCGGAGTATTTTGTCAAGTGGTTGCCATCGGTATAGCTATATTCATTGGGGAGGGTTGAGAAATCAAGATAGCCTTTAGACATGGAAATTGATTTGGAAATTTTCTCGTGAAAATCAGGCATGTATTGCTGCTCTATAACAAGCATCTTCTTGTGAACAGGCAACCTTACCAAATACACGTCTCCGTGGATGTTAAGAAAGTCTACAAGCGTGTCCAGATATTGTGTTCGATGTCTTGAACCAGATCGTTCAATCGATTTCTCTCGATATGTTTCAAACCTCTTTTCCTCTTTGTTTTTTACAAAGGAGCTGTCTAAAGAGGTATAAACGTCAAGCCACCCGTCACGATCTAACACGCTGAAAGAACCAGTCACGGATGTGTTTAATTGGCCACTGTAGTATTTAAGGATGGGCTTTTCAATGCGATTTAAGAGGATGCGCCCCCAACCGTGTGGGAATTGTTTGTACAAATAGTTAAAATTAGGCTTAGATGTAAAATCAGATACGCCATACAAAACACTAAGACTGTCAGTTGTTTTAGTGGAATCAGCCAACTTTTCACTGATGCTCCAAGGGTCGACAGTGACAATGAAACACCCGTTTTTCGTTTCAGGATCAATTTTTTGTTTGATGGCATTGTAGTAAACTAGACCAAAGGGAGAGCTTTTAAGCGTAAACGAGAAGTTAAAGAACTGGAGATCTTGGTTCTCCACAGAAGCAGATAAAACTGAAGGGATGACCCCTTGTTTTGCTCTTGAAGTTCCGAGAATTAACGAGCTTTGTTTGGGACTTGAAAATTTTAAATAATAATCATCTGTGGTGCCATCAGCAAGACAAGCCAGCCCGAGATGAATGAGCACAACAATACCTGAAAACAAGATAATATGTTGAATAAATAACTTCAAATCAGAATTGAAAATAAATAAATTCAGATTCTCCAAACTGACCAAATGTAATGATAACCCCAATTGTGATTGTGTAAATAACCCACCTCAATGGTCTGTTAAGATTTTCGATACTCAACCCAAACTTTTTATCACGCTGCACCCATTCTACAGCAACAAATACACAGATAAGAAGAATTGTATAAAGCATAAATGCTTTAGGTGTGATAAAAGAGGGAATGGTAAAGAAGGAATAAGAAAACATCAGACGTAAATAATGTATCGCCTCCGTTAGGCTATCTGCGCGGAAAAACACCCATGCTGTTGTGGTCAGAAAAAAGGTAACACCGATGCTCATGAATTCTTTAAAATTGGGGAACAGAACCCCTTCGGCTGCAATATTTAAATGGTTGCGGTTGTTTTTTGTAAGCATCAATGGAAGGAAGTACAATGCATTCAAACCTCCCCAAACCACAAAATTCCAGCTCGCCCCATGCCACAATCCACTCACCAGAAAAATCACAAAAACATTGCGGATTTTATTCCACCCCCCCCCCTTAGATCCACCAAGTGGGATGTATAAATAATCTCTAAACCAAGTAGACAATGAGATGTGCCATCTTCTCCAAAACTCTCCAATGTTTCTTGAAAAATAGGGGTAAGCAAAATTTTGCTTTAGGTTGATGTTAAACAACCGAGAGGTTCCTATCGCGATGTCAGAATATCCGGAAAAGTCTCCATAAATCTGAAAGGCAAACAAGACGGCACCTAAAAAAAGAGTGCTGCCACTCAGGGAATCGGGGTTGTCAAAAATTTGGTTTACAAAAACAGCACAATTGTCTGCAACAACGACTTTTTTAAACAGACCCCAAAGAATTTGACGCATTCCATCAGCAGCCTGCTCATAGTCAAATTTCCGTGCTTTTAAAAACTGAGGGAGCAGGTTTTTCGCCCTTTCAATAGGTCCTGCGACAAGTTGAGGAAAGAAGCAAACAAAGGCAGAGAAAGCCATAAAATCCTCTGTGTGTTTTAACTTTCTTCGGTAGACATCAATCGAATAACTTAGGGTTTGGAATGTATAAAAACTGATACCCACAGGAAGGACAATGTTGAGCGATCCTGCTGAGATGTCTATACCGAAGAGGGAAAAGGCATCGATAAAACCAAGGATGAAAAAATCGCAATATTTAAAGACTCCTAAAAACCCCAGATTAACACCAACACTCGTGTACAGAAGCAGCTTTCGATTCCTCTCATGCGTTGTTTTTGCCAAGGTCTTTCCGATATAAAAATCAAGAACCGTGCTAAAGACAATGAGTCCTAAAAACCTCCAGTCCCACCAGCCATAGAACATGTAGCTTGAAGCAACAATCAGTAAATTTTGGTACTTCAAGCTGTTGCTGAAAACAAACCAATAGAGCACAAAAACAACAGGCAAGAAAATGGCGAAATCGACTGAATTAAAAAGCATTCAGTGTTTTTTATAAAACTTTTTCAGAGCCAAATCAGAAGCGCTTTCACACACTTCATTTTCGCAACAGATGAATTCTTCAGAATAGGTGTTCATAGACTTCACAAGTTTGTCGGACAATACAAAGGCTTCCAGGGTAAAATTAACCTCAAAACAGTTAACCTGATGGTGGAATAACGCAAACTCGCTAAATAAACGATTGTGAGATAGCATAGTTTACCCATAAATCACAGTTTTCAGGTTGTGAGCTTGCTCAAATAAATCAATAGACAAGGGTCAAAGATGAGTTAACTTGGCTCAAAATAATTTGCAATGGGTCTAACAAACAATGATATTTTAAAGAAACTACGTGTGGCTTTAAAAATGAGGGATAACGATATTCAAGATGTGATGAAGTTGGTCAATTTTGAGATTTCAAAAGGTGAGCTCAGCGCTTTCTTTCGCAGCGAAGACCACCCCAATTATATGGTGTGTCATGACCAGTTTCTGCGGAACTTCTTAAATGGTTTAATTATTTATAAACGGGGTCCCCGAAAAGACAAGGGAGCGAGTATAAAATAAATACGCAGCGTCTTCATAGATGGAACAAAGGTTGTATTTCATTTGTTTATATGAACTTTTTTCAGCCAATATCAGTTTTCGAGGAGTCCTTTTTTGTAGGTTTCGATGGCCCTTGTCCTTGCCATTTTGTGATCTACCATGGGAGAGGGGTATTTAAAGGTGTCTAATTCTGGAATCCATTTTTTTAGATAGATTCTGTCAGAATCGAATTTTCGGACTTGTTCAGTTGGGTTAAATATCCTGAAATATGGCGCAGAATCACAACCTGTTCCTGCTGCCCACTGCCAATTTCCATTGTTAGAAGAGAGTTCGAAATCCAACAATTTCAGTGCAAAGTAGGCTTCTCCCCATCTCCAATCGATCAACAAGTGCTTGCAGAGGAATCCAGCAACAACCATTCGAACACGGTTGTGCATGTATCCAGTTGCATTTAACTCTCGCATTCCGGCATCAACAATTGGATATCCAGTTTCTCCCTTTTTCCATTTATCAAACTCTTGCGGGTCGTTTCGCCACTGAACAGAGTCGTATTTTTTCTTAAAATTAGCACCAACTACTTTTGGGAAGTGATAGATGATTTGCATAAAGAATTCCCTCCAAATCAATTCATTAACAAAGCTTTGATTCTTGATCGTTTTCAGCAAAATCTCTCTCACGCTTACTGTACCAAATCGAAGATGAGGAGACAAGTAGCTGGTTTTATTTGATGCCGGGAAATTCCTCACTTCTTCATAATTCTCCAGTTGGTCGAGGGAGTAGTCGAGCACCTTGATAGGCGATCTTGTATAACCTAGATCAGTCATCGTTGGAAAAGGAAAGTTGAGTTTGAAAAAATTTGTGCTTGACATCTCTGACCGAATCTTCAAGGAGTCAACGTTCAGCTTTTCCATCCATTTGTTTTTATATGGAGTAAACACAGTATAAGGTGTTTTGTCACCCTTTAAGACATCATCTTTAGCAAAAATAACCTGATCTTTAAAGAGTTTAAGTTCGACACCCTTGACTTGAAGATGCTGCTTTATTTCTTGATCTCGAAGGATTGCATAAGGTTCATAATCTTCGTTGGCATAGACACCGTGGATGTCATATTTGTCGACAAGAAGATTCCACACAGTCTTGGGTTTCCCTTTTTTGCAATACATCGCACTAGAAAGATCCCCCAGCTGAATCGACAACTTCTTAAGTTGGTCGTAGATAAATGAAACCCGAGAATCATCCACCTCCAATTCATCAGTAATCTCACGATCAAAAATAAAAACAGGCAGTACGGGAAATGGGCTTTTAAGAGCTTCGATTAACCCAAGGTTATCTTCCAGTCGCAAATCTCGACGGAACCAAAAAACTGAAATCTTTTCTTTTCCCATGACCTTTATAAATTACACATTCGAACCATTCGAACCATTCGAACCATTCGAACCATTTGAATCATTTCTTCTTTCTTTTCTTTTTCATGTTTTGGATTTTATCTCCTCTCCTGACAGGTTTTTTATACCTCTCTTTTACGCTTTCATTGTAACTTTTTTTATTAACTTTTTCTCTGCTATTTTTAGCAGATTTCTCATGAAAAGAATCTCCAACTTTCACCACTAATTTTTCAGCGTATAGCTCATCGGGGTCTACAGGCTTGTTCTTTTCCTCTGGTGTGAGTTGAGAAGATAAAGCGACTTCCTCAGGCAACTTGTTCAAGGGGATGGTGGAATTCATCAAGGTTTCAATCGAGTTCTTCAAAGACGTTTCTTTTTCAGTATAAAAAAGAAGGGCTTTTCCGTTTTCTCCAGCTCGGCCGGTTCGTCCAATTCTGTGGATATAGTTTTCAGGGTAAAAAGGAGTGTCAAAACTGATGACGGTACTCACTTTATCCAGATCAATCCCACGTGAAATCACATCGGTTGCTATCAGAATTCTGCTTGTTCCATCTTCAAATTTTTCGATGGATTTAGTGCGGTAATTTTGTTCTTTTCTAGAGTGAATGATTGAAAGTTCAGATTGAAAATCCAATATTTCAAAGAGCCTGTCAGCATTTACTTTGGTGGCTACAAAAATCAACACTTTGCTAAATTCCTCTTTGTCTTCTAGCAGGTGGTTTAATAAATTCGTCTTTGTATAAAAATTCGGAACAGCATACGATTCCTGAGTAATCGTCTCCAAAGGTGTTCCGCTAATAGAAATTGTTTTCTTCACAGGGTTTACCAAAAAGTCATCAATTAATTCATCGACATAGGTTGTCATTGTAGCAGAAAAAAGAATGTTTTGACGTTTTGTAGACAAGTTCTCAAAGATGTTTTTTAACTGTGTTTTGTAACCGAAGTCCATCATGATGTCGACTTCGTCGATCACCAGTTTCTTGATTGACTTCAATCGCAAGACATTAGAAAGTACGAGGTCATACAACCTTCTGGGTGTACCTACAATGATATCTTGACCTTCGGTAACAGACTTTTTTTGTGGGTTGATGTTGTTCGACCCCCCATATACGCCCAACGCTCTAACACTCATGTAGGGGGTGAGTTTTTCTATTTCTTTCACAATTTGAATCACCAGTTCTCTGGTAGGAACCAGAACCAATACCCTGGGGTTAAGTTGGTCAGAAAATTTTAAATCTTGTAGAATCGGGAGTAAATAGGCGATTGTTTTTCCAGTTCCGGTTTGTGCAATTCCGACAAAGTCTCCTCCCCCGAGAATCGTAGAATAGGACTCTTGCTGAATGGGGGTTTGCTTGTCAAATCCCAAATCTGCAACAGCATTTTTTAATTGTTTTTTAAGTTTTAAATCTTCGAATCGAATCATTGTACAACGTGATAAAGATAAATCGTAGGATGAGAGCAACTAGTCCTCACACTTGCCTTGACAATAGTCATAAATTTGGTGGCATTCAGCTGTTGATGGATTGATATAGGTGACATTGTCACATCCGCAAACGTTGTTTATTTCTCGGGTTGTTGGATAGCCTTCGGTTTTCTCAGCGAAGCATACATCTTTAGAGCAAATCGCTAACAGTGCTATTAGAGAAGTCAAAAAGATTACTTGTTTCATAGATGCTAAAATACCACCAATCAACTTTACAATTTAACCACGACCCCCTCATTTTCATAAAGAGTTTCACCAAATAAAAACCCATTCAAATGAGTGGGGTTTTATTTGGTCGACCTCTCAACCTTTTTTTCGTGCCATTATCCTTGATTTAAACAATTTTCATAAACCAGCAAAACAAACAACAACCCTTTAGTTAGATTTGTTTAAAGTTATATGATGAACACATTTGAAATTAAATACAAAGGAGATTTAAGAACAACTGC
>MDSY01117845.1_pt1 | contig 21258 bp, 22 predicted proteins | sample 811131 | NCBI WGS metagenome assembly MDSY01 (sample SAMN05326643, study PRJNA326480) | marine metagenome | isolation source: seawater | place: Atlantic Ocean: South West | collected 2010 | reverse complement strand
CCGCCCATTTTTTGACATTGTGCTATAACTTCTAGAGTTAGAGTAGTTTTACCAGAGGACTCAGGACCATAAATTTCAACTACCCTACCCCTTGGCAATCCTCCAATTCCTAGAGCCAAATCAAGACCTAAAGAGCCTGTTGGTATTGAGGGAATCTTTTCATGTTTCTTATCCCCCATCCTCATAACAGTTCCTGCCCCAAACTGCCTTTCTATTTGCCCTAAAGCTGCTTCTAGCTGCTTAGTTTTGTCTAATTCTTTGATATTAGTTACCTTTTTCTGCGCCATGATTGCCTCCAAAATAGTTAATCATGACAATTATACATAATACTGTATAAATAAACAGTATTAATTATTAGTTTCTAAAAACTCAATTGTACCCAATAATGCTCTTTCTACAGAACTATATCTAACTTCATTCCTATTACCTTGAAAATGTTCTGTAGTAGTTTTTGAACTACCATTATCTAGCTTCCAAGCAAAACATACTGTCCCAACAGGTTTTGTCTCTGTTTCACCTGATGGCCCTGCTATTCCGCTTATAGCTACACCAACATTTGCTCCAGTTTTATTTATAGCTCCTGTGACCATTTGTTCAACAATTTCTTCACTTACGGCACCAAAACTATCTAGCTCTTTGGGGTTAACCCCAAGAATATTTTCTTTTGCGTTATAAGAATAAGTTACAAAAGACGATCCAAACCATTCAGAACTTCCGGGTACCGACGTTATAGAATGGCCTACCCAACCTCCTGTGCACGATTCAGCACAAGTAAAGATTAAATTTTTTGATATAAGAATATTTCCAAGCTCAGAGCTAATATTTTCCAAGTTTTTTTGCTTCACAAAAGATCCTCATACGAATGTAGACGCAATTAGACCAGAATTGAAATTAATGTCTAGATAGTAGTTGTATAGAATTATTGATAAAATCGTTATCCCATATTGACATGGCTTTCATAGTTATAGACGCTTGTATAAAATGCAAACTTACAGATTGCGTTGAAGTTTGTCCTGTGGACTGTTTTTATGAAGGTCCAAATATGCTAGTTATAAACCCTGATGAGTGTATTGATTGTGCTTTGTGCGAGCCTGAGTGCCCAGTTGATGCGATCTTATCTGAAGACGAAGTTCCAGATGATCAAATTCCTTTTATTGAACTAAATGCTGAACTCTGTTTAGAGTGGCCCAATATAACTGAACAAAAAGAACCGCTTGAGGATGAAGCAAAGTGGCGAGAAGTTAAAAATAAAATTAAGTATCTTGAAAAATAGAAGATAGCCTTTGTAAGATAAATAAAAAAAATATTCCAAATAAAAGACCTATTAATGATTCAAAATACTCATATTGAGAATTTGGAAAAGACATCACCCAGACATCTGTTTTCCAGATTAAAGGTATGCTGAACATTACCAAAGCATAAAAAAAACCTGACATGTAATTAGGATAGTTTAATAAAGCTTTTTTCAATACCTTAACAAACAGAAGAAGGCCTAATACGCATCCTGAAAATAATACAGACAGAATGGCTAGATCTAACTCCTTTATAGCAAGTATAACTTGTTGATAGAAACCAAGAATTAAAAGAACAAAGCTGCCAGAAATTCCAGGAAGAATAAAAGCACAAACAGCTAAAGAACCTGCAAGAAATATAAATAATAGATTAGAAGAACTAAATTCTTGAATTGGTAAACTCCATAAAAATATGACCAGTAAAAAAGCTAAAGAAAAGCCAATAATAAAACCCTTTTTTAATTGATCTGGAATTAATGGTTTTGTGAAAAGAGATAATAGCAATATCCCTGAAAAAAAAGATTTAAGAAAAGAAGGAAAATTCTCAAATAAAAAAATAATTATTGAAGAAAAAGATATAGCAGCTAAGAACATGCCTAGAACTAGAAAAAGTAAGAAACTTCCATCTATTCCCAGCCAGGCTTCTCTTAGATTTAATTTGTATATTTTTTTTATGAAAGAAGAATTTATATGAGAAAGAGCATTTATTAATCTCTGGTAAATCCCCAAAATCAAAGCGAAAGTACCACCTGATACTCCTGGAATTATTTCTGCAATTCCCATGATGAATCCTTTAAATAATATAACTAGATTTCTTTTCATCCTATTTGTTAATTTTAATTTATTACCCCGCCCAAAAAAGGTACGAAAAGAACTTTTTCTAGAATGGTTTTTTCAAATTTATTTCCTTTTTTTCTTACAAGAGTTAAATCCTGGTCTTCTCCTGTACCAACAGGTGCTATCAAACTTCCTCCATCAGATAACTTTTCTAAGAAATATACAGGGATGTCAAGAGGAGCAGCAGCGAAGAGAATTACATCATATTTTTCTGCGCTTTCTTCTATTTCCGAACCATCACCAAGAAGGAGTTTAACATTCCTTATTTTAAGTTTTTTTAAAGTGTTTTTAGCCTTCTTATGTAGTGATTCTATTCTCTCTATAGAATGAACTATACTTGAAAATCTAGAAAGAATAGCTGCCTGGTAACCACAACCTGTTCCGACCTCTAAGGCTTTATTTATGGGGGTAGATTCTAGTTTTTGTTCTTGGATAAGAGCTTCAGTCATCCTCGCAACAATATAAGGTTGAGAAATAGTTTGCTGGTGACCTATGGGTAGAGCTAGATCTTCGTATGCCCTTGAAGACAATGCTTCATCTAAAAAAAGATGTCTTGGTGTATCCCTCATTGCCTCTAAAACCCTAACATCCTTTATACCCTTTTCAGTCAACCTTTCTACTAATCTTTGCCTTGTCCTTAAGGAAGTCATGCCTATTCCATGAATATCTTCATTGCTTTGCATCTAGCTTTACCTCCCTTAACCAAGAACTAATCTTTTGCGATTCAGTTTTCATTAAAAAATTGGGGCCAATTGGTGATAAAGAAACAGCGCCTCTAGAAAGAGCGCCTATATCTGAATTTTCTTCATTATCTGGTACAGAGCTTCTATGAGATATCCAATATTTCCTTTCTCCAGATAAGGTTTCTTCAATATGTGGAGGGTTTCTAAGGCCCCAAGACCCAAGAGTGGTCAAAGCAATCTCTTTGATTTCTTTAAATTTAGAGTTTGGTACATTTACATTTAAAGTAATTTTTGGATCAATATCTAGACTTTGTAATTTCTTAATTAAGATCAGAGTTACCTTTGAAGCTGAGTCAAAATTAGGCTCAGTTTTTTTGCTTGAACCTGGTTGCATAAACGCAGCAGCAGAAACTGCCATTGAAGGGATCGACATCTCTCTTCCTTCCATGGCAGCCCCAACTGTTCCAGAATATAGTAAATCTTCAGCCATATTTGCTCCATAATTTATTCCACTAATTAATAAATCTGGTTTAAACGGACAAATCTCATGGATTCCTAGATGAACACAATCGACAGGAGTGCCAGTTACAGAAAAGAAGTTTTCTTTAATTTCTTTTATCTTAATAGGTCTTTTAGTAGTTATTGAAGAGCCAGCACCGCTTCTTTCTTGATCCGGAGCTATTACAAATACTTCATGCTCTTTCTTTAAAAAGCTGTAAAGCGTATTTATTCCCTCTGCATAAATCCCATCATCATTACTAAGTAAAATCTTCATAAAGATATCTAGTCAGAATCTCTCTCTTTTATTAAGCATATTGCTTGACATGACACTCCATATTTCGATCCTTCAAAACCAAGACCATCAGTAGTTGTTGCTTTTATGTTAATTTGAGAAATCTCATCTAATTTCAAATAAACTGAAATATTTTCTTCCATTAAAGAAGTCTGTTCAGCTATCTTTGGTGTTTCTGCTATTAAAGTAACATCAATATTAATAATCTCCATACCTTGACCTTCTAAAAGGACTTTTGTGCTTTTTAGGAGTTCAAGCCCTGAAATATCTTTGTAAGCAGGATCATGAGATGGAAATTGTTTCCCTATATCTCCTAAATTAGCTGCTCCTAAAAGAGCATCAATAATTGCATGAATAATTACATCTCCATCAGAATAAGCTAAAACTGAGAAATTACACTTAATATAAACTCCTCCGAGCCACATTCCTGTGCCTTTAACTAGTCTATGGGCATCATAGCCAATACCCACTCTCATGAACTATCCTCCCCTCTTCCTTGAGAAGATAATATAGACCTTATTAATGGTATATCTTCAGAAAAAGTAAGCTTAATATTATCATTTGAACCTTGAACCATTCTAAGAACTCCATCATTTGCTTCTACAACACTTGCTTCATCGGTGTACTTGGTATTTTTTTTTATATTAAGGAAAGATTTATTCAGAAGATCCTTTTTAAAAATCTGCGGCGTAAAGGCTTTCCAGATTTTTGTTCTTTCTAAAGTTGTTGATATTTCATTAGAAGCATCTACTACTTCTTTAATAGTGTCGGTACTGGGCATTCCTAATACAACCCCATCAACATCTTCAGATAGACTGCTAAGAAGTTCTTTGATATCCGAACTTCGCAAACAAGGCCTGACAGCGTCATGGATTAATACAAAGTCAAAGGACATTTGAGAATTTTTCCAAAAGTCTAAACCTAGTTTAACTGAACTCGTCCTTGAATCACTTCCTTCAATAACTGAAATTTTGGGGCTGCCTAATACCTTTAAAGACTTATGATATTGATCTCCTAATGGAACAACAACACAAATTCCAAGGCATTCTGAGAAATCAAGTAAAGGAATTAAACTTAACTCTAAGATACTCCGACCATCTAATTTAATAAATTGTTTCGGCGTTTCACCTAAAAATCTTTCACTTTTTCCTGCTGCAGGGATGATAGCTACAAAATCTTTATTCACTATTTTCTTGTTTTTTTGCTAACTCTATTTCTTCTTTGCTAGTTGTTTGTTTCTTAAACTTATAAAAAGTTTCTCCAGGTTTTATTAACCCTAAATCCTGCCTTGCCAAACCTTCTATAGCATTTCTACTAGAACTCAATCTTCTTTTTTCTTCTTCTAGTAACATATTTTTCCTTTCTAATTCTAAAATTAACTTTTGTTTCTGTTTTAGATCATCTTTCAAAATATTTAAATTGGAGTAGCTATATTCGCCTGCCCATATACTTAAATGTGTTATTACTAGAAGTAGAAAACCTATAATGAGCGAGGAATAAAGAGCAAGACTCTTAATTGTTATGTTCCTTAAATTATTATTCTTCATACTTGCCAATAAAAGGTGGTTTAAATTTATCTTCTATAATTAATAAACGATTATATTTTGCCACTCTTTCAGTTCTTGAGGGAGCTCCTGATTTAATTTGACCTGCACACAAGCCGGTAGCAAGGTCAGAAATAGAAGTATCTTCAGTTTCTCCTGAGCGATGAGAAATTATTGCCTTATAGCCGTTTTTTTGAGCTAGATTAACTGCTTCTATAGTTTCAGATATAGTGCCTATCTGATTCATTTTAATAAGCACCGAATTAGCAACGTTTTCTTTTATTCCTTTCTTTATTCTTTCGGGGTTAGTAGCGAATAGATCATCTCCAACTATCTGTATCTCTTCTCCCAAAATCTTGGTTAAAGACTTCCAGCCCTCCCAATCATCCTCATCTAGGCCATCTTCTATTGAATTAATTGGGTATTTAGAGCATAAAGTTTTTAGGAAATGGATCATTTCATCTTTGTTTAATTCCTTGTTTACGCCTTTCAGAAAGTATTTATTGTCTTGGAAAAATTCTGAGGATGCTACATCCAGACACAGAAAAACATCTTTTCCAGCTTCATATCCAGCTTTTTTAATAGCCTTAAGAATTAAATCTAATGCCTCTTCAGCAGAAGACAGTTGAGGTGCAAACCCTCCTTCATCACCAACAGAAACACTTAGATTCAGGTCTTTAAGAATCTTTTTTAGTTCGTGAAAAATTTCTACGCCACTCCTCATTGCAGATTTTAATGTGCTAAACCCTAAAGGCTGGATCATGAACTCCTGAACATCAATATTGTTATCTGCATGGGCACCTCCGTTCAATATATTTAACATAGGTACAGGTAAGATAGGGCTTTCATTTTTAAAAATACTATCTAAATTTAAATCAAATACGTACTTATATAGAGGTTTATTACTAGAAATAGCTGAGGCTTTTAAATTAGCTAGAGAAACAGCTAAGATTGAATTTGCTCCTAAAAAGCTTTTATCCTTTGTCCCATCAATTTTACAAAGTTCAATATCTAAAGACTTTTGATCTAAAGGATCTAAACCAATAATTGATTCCTTTATTTCATTCTTTACAAAATTAATTGCTTTTAAGACTCCTTTTCCATGAAATCTTGAAGAATCTTGATCTCTGAGCTCTAAGGCTTCATGGCTTCCAGTTGAAGCACCTGAAGGCACTATAGCCAGAGATGAACTTCCATCTGAAAGTTGTAACTCTACAGATATAGTTGGGTTACCTCGAGAATCTAAAACCTCGAAAGCTGAAATATCTTCTATTTTTAAATTAGGCAACATCTTCTATCTAATTTCTATTTCTTGAAAACTTTTTACTAATTTATCTATTGCTTTTATCTGAACTAAAAATTCTTTTAAATGTTTCAATGGTAAAGCACAAGGACCATCACATTTTGCATTATCTGGATCAGGGTGTGTTTCAAGAAAGAGACCTGCTATGCCTATAGATATAGCAGATTTAGCTAAGTCTAAAGAAAAAGATCTTCTGCCGGAAGTACTTTCACCTTTACCCCCAGGTTCTTGTAAAGAGTGTGTTACATCAAAAATAACTGGGTACTCATACATCTTAAGTTGAGCTAGCCCCAACATATCTACAACCAAATTGTTATAACCAAAAGAAGTTCCTCTTTCACAAATTAATAGATTATTGCTTCCGTGGTATTCAAACTTTTTAATTATGTTTTTTATTTCGCGCGGTGAGAGAAATTGACCTTTTTTTATGTTAACTGGAATATTTGAAGAAGACGCACTTTCTATTAGGTCAGTTTGCCTACAGAGAAAGGCAGGAATTTGAATAAGATCTAGTACTTTGGAAGCTTTAATGGCTTCTTCAGGGGTGTGAACATCTGAAATCACCATGAGGTCATGATCAGATTTAAGCTTCCCAAGAATATCTAAACCCTTATCAATTCCAGGTCCCCGATAAGATTCGATAGAGGACCTATTGGCCTTATCATAAGAAGCTTTAAAGATGAAAGGAATGTTCAATTCTTTGGTTACCTTCTTACTTTCTTCAATAACTTCTAAGATTGTTGTTTCATCCTCTAAAACATTTAGACCTGCTATCAAAACAAAATCACTATCATTGCTAAAAATAACATTTCCTACTTCTACTTTTCTTGGATTAGTCATTTAATCTAGTTTGTCTTCTGTGGTTTGCTGCACTAATAAAACCTTTAAATAGAGGATGACCGTCTATTGGATTTGAAGTAAATTCAGGATGAAACTGACAACCTACAAACCAAGGATGATTAGTTATCTCGACAACTTCAACTAAGTTCTTCTCTTTAGAGGTCCCAACTACATTTAATCCTCCAGATTCAATTTCCTCTAAGTAATTATTATTTACTTCATATCTATGTCGATGTCTCTCTTGAATAATATTCTTTCCATACAAAGAACTAGTCAAAGAATTCCCCGCCAATTTACATTCCTGTGCTCCTAGCCTCATCGTGCCTCCAAGATCTGAGTTCTCATCACGTTTCTCTATCCTACCTTTGGAGTTAACCCACTCACTAATTAAACCTATAACTGGGTAATCTGTATCTTTATCAAACTCACTACTGTTTGCTCCTTTAAGATTAAGAACATTTCTAGCAAACTCAATAACCGCTACTTGCATTCCTAAGCAGATCCCTAAATATGGAATACCTGATTCTCTTGCATATTCTGCTGAAGTGATCATTCCCTCTATACCTCTAGTACCAAAACCTCCAGGGACCAATATGGCATCTACATCTTTTAAGACCTCTTTTACATTTTTTGGTTCAACTGTTTCAGAGTCAATGTATTTAATCAGTATTTTTAATTCGTGCTGTATACCTCCATGGACTAAAGCTTCGTTTAAAGATTTATATGCATCTTTTAAATCCATGTACTTTCCTACCATGGCTATAGTTACTTCATTGCTCGGATTAGTATGTGCTTCTGTTACTCGCTTCCATTCTTTAAGTTGAGGTTTTTTACATTTTAAATTCATCCTTTCCGCTATTATTTCATCTACTTCTTGAAGATTTAATTGGATAGGAATCTTATATATAGATTCAACATCAGGCATGGATATAACGCTGTTCTTTTGTACATTAGTAAATAAGGCAATCTTTTTTCTTGCTTCATCAGAAAGTTCTTTTTCAGATCTACATATTAGAATATCTGGTTGCAGCCCGTGAGATAACATTTCTTTGACTGATCTCTGCGTTGGCTTGGTTTTAATTTCTCCTGCTGCAGCTATAAAAGGAACTAAAGTTAAATGAATAAATAACGTTCTAAAGCTATCTAATTCAATTTTCATTTGTCTTATAGCCTCCAGAAAGGGTTGAGATTCTATATCTCCGACTGTTCCACCAATTTCAATAATAGCTATTTCGCTGTTCTTTGATCCTTCTAATATTCTTCGTTTAATCTCATCAGTTATATGAGGTATGACCTGAACAGTCCCGCCTAAGTAATCTCCTCTTCTTTCTTTTCGTAAAACGGTTTCGTAAACCTGTCCAGTAGTGAAGTTGTTTGATTTAGACATCTTAGATTTAATAAATCTTTCATAGTGTCCTAAATCTAAATCTGTTTCCGAGCCATCTTCAGTAACAAAAACTTCTCCATGTTGAAAAGGGCTCATGGTTCCTGGGTCTAAATTTATATAGGGGTCTAACTTCATGATAGTCACATCAATTCCCCTGCTTTCTAGAAGAGCGCCCAATGAAGCAGAAGTTATTCCTTTTCCAAGAGAAGAGACAACTCCTCCAGTTACAAATATAAATTTAGTTGATGAATTTCCCATCTTTTGTCATACAGAAAAAATTTTCCTAAGATGGCAGTACAGATTAACAAAAAGAAGATAAGGCTACAATGTAAATAAATTTTATTATTCTGAATAGTCTCCTCTATCTTCATAAAATTGAGGAGGAATATAGTCATCATTCATAGCCAGATTTTCAAATCTAGCAATTTCAGCTCTAAAGGCTAAAGTTTTTGTCCCAGTAGGTCCATTCCTCTGCTTAGCTATATTAATTAGTGCCTTTCCCTTACTTTCTAAATCACTTTCATCGTAATACTCATGTCTATATAGAAAAGCTATAACATCAGCATCTTGTTCTAGAGCTCCAGAGTCCCTTAAATCAGATAATATTGGTTGCTTCTTAGGTCGTGAATCTACTGCTCTATTTAACTGTGATAAGGCCACTACAGGGATATTGAGTTCTTTCGCTAAAGCTTTGAGCGACCTACTTATCTCACTAATTTCTGCTACTCTGTTATCGCTCCTTCCTGGAACTTGCATTAGTCCTATATAGTCAACTACTATCATTGCTAGGTCTTTATTTTCTCTCATAATCCTGCGAGATCTAGACCTTAATTCTGCGGGAGTTAAAGCTGGCGTATCATCTAAAAGAATATTCCTACTACTTAAAAGGGTCATAGCTTTATCAACGCCTTCAAAATCTGGATCGTCTAACTCTCCCCTTACGAGCCTTTGTAAATCTATCTTTGCAATTGATGAAATAAACCTTCTAATTACTTGTTCTGCAGCCATTTCCATACTAAAGACAAGTACTGTTTTATTAGTTTCTTCAGCAACATTTTCAGCGATGTTTAGAGCCAAGGCTGTCTTACCCATTGAAGGCCTACCAGCAATTATTATCAAATCAGATTTTTGGAATCCTAGAGTAAGTTCATCTATAACTTTAAAACCAGTACTAATACCAACCAGAGAACTTCCAGATTCATTTGCTATTTGTATTTCAGAATACACATCTCCTAGCCACTCTTTTACATTTCTAGGTCCTTGAGATCTCTTAACGTCATCCCTTAAACTAAGAATTTGTTCCTCTGCATTATCTAAAACCTGATCACTACTTGAGGAATCAGATTCTCGAGCAACTTCTGAAATCTTATCTACAGTATTTATTAATCTTCTTAAATTAGATCTCTGTTTTATAATTTCTGCATAACTTTCTATATTTGCAACACTTGGAGTCTCTTTAGCGAGTTGAGTAAGATAATTTTTACCTCCTAAGTTAATAAGTTCAGGTAGATTGCCATTTCCTTCTATCGTCTCCTGAACAGTAATAAGATCAATTGGTTTTCCTAAGTCTTGTAAATCCTTTATGGTTTTAAAAATTAACTTATGCTCTTCTTGATAGAAATCCTCTTCTAAAATTAGATTTGATACAAGATCCCAAGCATCATTTTTCAACATGATGCCTCCAAGAACAGCCCTTTCAGCTTCTACTGAGAAAGGAAGTTCTTCTTTAGGGGCATAATTTTGTGACATAGAAAGAAAGATTTTAGATTACATTTAAGTTATATCTAATTCTCCCACTGCAGGAGATTTAAAACAATAAAAAAATATGACTATTCTTCAGCTTCTATAGAGACTTGGATTTCGTGGATTACCTCAGGATGAAGTTCAATATCAACCTTATGATTGCCTAGTTCTTTAAGAGCACCTTCTGGTAACCTAATGGAGCCTTTTTCAATATCAACCCCAAGTGAATTAACTACCTCAGCTATCTCCCTTGTTCCAATAGAGCCATATAAAGTTTCTTCTTCAGAAACAGCAACTTTTATACTAACTTTTAATAAAGAAAGCTTTTCAGCCAGTGACAAAGCTAATTCTTTTCTTTCATCTTCCGCTTTTAAAAGATTTTCTTTTCTTTGCTCATATTCTGCTTTATTTTCTTCATTCGCTCTAACAGCCTTTCCTGTAGGGATAAGAAAGTTCCTAGCATACCCTGACTTAACATTGACTAGATCTCCAGGATCACCTAATTTGGTTATCTTTTCTAAAAGGATTATTTCCATATATTTCTACTTATTTATAATGAGAATCTGTGTAAGAAAGCAAAGCAAGATGTCTAGCTTTTTTTACAGCTGAAGTTAGTTGTCTCTGATATTTAGCCGATGTCCCTGTAACTCTTGCTGGCATAATCTTTCCAGTTTCAGTAATAAATTCTTTTAAAAGCTTTATATCCTTATAATCTACTTCTTCAATACCTAATGAAGTAAACTTACAGTATCTTTTCTTGAACTCTTGATTGGGTCTTCTTTTTCTAAAACCTTTCTTTTGTTTCCTAGCCATCTATTAAACTCCCAATTTTTAATTGCTTTTTTCTTCAGAATCAAGCTTTTCATCTTTTGATGGAAGATCTTCAGATTTATCTTCATCAGTTTTTTTAACAGAAGATTCTACTTCTTTTTCTTTCTTTGTTTTACGCTTAGTTTCAGATAAATAATCGACTGAGTCTTCTTCATCTTTAGTTTGCTTCAAAAGCGCTGACGAATCTGCATAAGCTTTCTTTTGTAATAAAATAAGATCTCTAATTATAGAGTCATTGAACTTAAAAGAAGACTTTATTTCATCAATAGCTTCTTTATTGCACTCTATATTCATCAGTGCATAAGTTGCTTTAAATTGATCTTGTATTGGATAAGCAAGCTTCCTACTTCCAATATTCTCAGATCTATGAACAGATCCTCCGCTTTCAGTAACAATAGAAGTAAATTTGTTTAAAATTGATTGTGTCTGATCCGTCTGATCAGGATGAACTAAAAAAACAATCTCATAATGTCTCATATATACCTCAAGGTAAAAGCTCCCTTTATCAAAAAAAGTGGAGCAAGGTTAAGAGGACGGGCATTTTATTTGATGTTATTTATAGAAGCAAGCTTCCTTCAAGATATTAATTATCAACTCACTAAAATCCATATCTTGAAATCTGGCTGATTTAGGAACTAAACTATTTTCAGTCATCCCTGGAGAGGTGTTTACTTCCAATAACTGGAAATTTCTTTCTTTATCTAAAATAAAATCAACTCTGCCCCAACCAGTGCAGCCTAAGGAAGAGAAACCATGCCATGCAAAATCTCTTAACATATCTAGTTCCTCAGGACTAAAATCTCCTTGGTAGTATTCTGTATCATCTCTTTCATACTTTGCATGGAAATCATAGAATTCATTCTTGGGCTTTATGCATACTGGCTTAAGGGTTTTTTCACCAAGAATTGGTACTGTAACTTCCTGTCCTTCAATATAGGCCTCTACGATTATTAAATCATCATAATTTAAGGCTTCTTTCATTGCTTCTTCTAGACTTCCCCTGCCTGGATGAACAATAGTTATTCCTAAACTTGAACCCTCTCTTGCAGGTTTCACAACAAAAGATTTATCTAGGTGCCCTACATCTTCTTCTCCAGAAACATAAGGAATAGTTGCAGAGTCTTTAGTACCAGCATTTATTATTTCAACAAAATCAGGGGTAGGAAGAGATAATTCTCTCCAAATTTTTTTAGTTTCTAATTTATTCATGGCTATTTCACAAGATTTAGAATTACTTCCCGTGAATTTTTTACCTGAATCCTCTAAAATTTTTTGAACAAAACCATCCTCACCGCCTTTCCCGTGTAAAGCAATAAAGGCCAAATCCAATGAATCAACTATATCTCTTATGTGTTCAGCCGATTTCAAGTCAATACTTCTAGGTTTTAGTCCTAATGTTTTTAGAGATTCAGTTACAGCATGACCACTCTTTAATGATATTTCTCTTTCAGAAGACCACCCTCCCATTAAAACAGAGATCTCATAATCTCTAAGTCTACCTAGCAAATCTTCATTCATTTTTTTTAATTATAGGACTTAGTTCTTCAGATATTTCTGAAATATTCCCAGCTCCTTGAATTAATAATATGCCTCCATGGCCCAAATTATCTGATCTTATTAGCTCTAGGGCCTCATGATTTGAGTTACAAAGTCTTACCTTTAAGAAACCTGATTTCTTTATAGATTCTACTAATTTTGAAGAACTTATATCTTTCAATGCTTTTTCTCCAGCAGGATAAATATCTAATAATAAAAGGTGATCAACAAGACTCAATACTTCTACAAAATCAGTAAATAAGTCACTTGTTCTAGAGTAACGATGAGGTTGAAAAACCATTGTTATCTCTTTATCTACAAATGACTCTCTTAAAGTTTCTATAGTACTTCTTATTTCATTTGGATGGTGTCCATAATCATCTACAACCATAGTGGAATTCAGTTTCCCTAAGAATTCCATCCTTCTATTTATTCCTGAAAATTTAGAAAGTGCAGATTGAATATTAATAGAAGAAATATTCTCTTCTAAAGCAATTATTACTGCTGCTGCTGCATTAAGTGCATTATGTCTACCAGGAATGTTTAGCTTCAAATCTAAAACTTCATTTTCGGTATTAACCAAAGAAAACTCTGAGGATAAACCTTTATTCTTATAATTAACTAAACGATAATCATTTTTTTTCTCAAAACCATAAAGAATAGTTTTTCTAGAAAAAGCAGGAGTTAGTTTTCTAATAATTTGATCATCGCCACAAGCTACGAGAAGTCCGTCAAAGGGTAATTTTTTTACGAAATTAATAAAAGCTTCTTCCAAGTTCTGAAAATTATTTCCATAATTCAAAAGATGATCTGAGTCTATATTAGTAATTATTTCTAATGAAGGTTGCAGCTTCAAAAAGGACTTATCACTTTCATCTGCTTCTGCAATAAGATAATCGCCTGTTCCTAGCTTTGCATTAGTAGCGAAACTAGTAATAACACCACCATTAATGAAAGTTGGGTCTAGCATTGCTTCTGTCATAATAGATGCAAGCAAACTAGTAGTAGTAGTCTTACCGTGCGTTCCTGCTATTGCAATACCTCTTTTCATTATCATTAAACTTGAAAGAAGCTCAGCTCTATCAAGAACAGGTATATTCTGTTTCATTGCAGATACTAATTCAGGGTTTTTATCCTTTATAGCTGTTGACTTAACAAGCATATCAACTCCTTCTATATTTTCGGATCTATGATCAAACACAATTTCTATACCAAGAGATTGTAATCTTTTTGTAGTTAAAGATTCTGTCATATCAGAACCCCCTACTTCATAACCTAAATTAAGCAAAACTTCAGCTAATCCACTCATCCCACTTCCGCCTATACCAACGAAGAATATTTTATTAAGAGATTTTTTTAATGGATTCATTAATGAGTTTATAAATTTTATCTGTAACTTCGGGTACAGAGCAGAGTTTAGCTGAATCTGCCATAGAAAGTCTCTTCTTAGTGTTAGAAGATAAGTCTAGAAGGATATTTAAAAGTCTGGTTGAATCGCTTAAAGATGTACTTGTATTGGTCATCAAAACTTCAGCGGCCCCATGTTCTTTTAAATACATTGCGTTGTAGTATTGATGATTATCTGTTGCCCAAGGAAGAGGGAGCAAGATAGAAGCTTTATTTGATACCGCTAATTCTGCAATAGTCATAGCTCCTGCTCTACTTATTACCAAATCAGCACTTGAATATGCAGAACCCATATCTCTAATAAAAGGCACAACTAAAGATTTAACATTTAAATCAGAGTAAAAGCCTTGGAGTCTTTCTTCATCTTCTTTTCCAGTTTGATGCGTTATTCTCCAATCACTTAAATCTTCTATTTTAGACAATGCTGTAATGAGTATAGAATTAAGTTGTTGAGATCCTTGACTACCGCCTAAGATAAGTAAATTAAATTCCTTGCTATTGTTGCTATTTGATTTTTCATATTGAGAAGCAATAATCTCTCTTCTTACAGGGTTGCCTACAAAAACTGTTTTACCGCTCTCTTTGAAGGAAGAAGGGAAGCCTTCGAAAACATAATCTGAAAAATGAGACAAAAATTTATTCGCAGTACCCGGGATGCTATTTTGTTCATGTATAAATAAAGGGATTCTGAGAAAGGCAGACGAAAGACCTGGCCCCAAAGTGATGTAGCCTCCGCAACAAAAAACAAAATCTGGTTTAATTTTTATTAAAAGCAGAAAGGAATGGACTAGAGACAATTGTAAAAGGATTACAGAAATTAACTTTTTAATAAAACTTTTGTTCCTAAATCCTTCAGACTTGATTCTGTAGAAATTAAAATTCTCTCGGTTACAAATTTCTTTTTCTAGAGATTGGTCTTTTCCTATCCAATGTATCTCAGCTCCTGAGTCATTAAACGTTCTGGCTACTTCAAGAGCAGGATAAATATGCCCACCAGTACCTCCAGCAACAATCAAAGCTTTCATTAAAAGCTTACCTTTCTTGAGACATTTACAACAGGCATAGAAGTCTTAGTTTCTTGATCTACTCTCAATACCAGGGCGCATAGAGAGCACATTATCAGCAAACTTGTTCCACCATAACTTATAAATGGTAAAGTTAGCCCCTTTGTTGGCAAAAGACCGCTTGCGACTCCAACATTTATAAAAGTATGTAGGCCTATTAAGATTCCAGTTCCATAACAAGCAAAAAAACCAAAATGTAGATTTCTCCGTAAAGCATTCTTTCCTATATGAAAGCACCTAAAAGATATTAGAAATAGAGTAGATATAACTATTAAAGCTGTAAAAATTCCCATCTCTTCTACAATAACAGCAAAAATAAAATCAGAATGAACATCTGGAAGGTAGCCTAATTTCATTAAACTTTCTCCCAATCCAACTCCAAACCAATCTCCCCTACTGATTGCCATTAAAGATAAAGTCAACTGATACCCTCCTTTATCAGGATCTGCCCAAGGATCCATATAGGCTATTATCCTTTCCCACCTATAAGGCTCAAATATTATTAAGGCTAAAACACTTATGAGTGCTAGAGTTATAACAAGAAGAAATTGTTTGATGTGCACTCCTGCTATAAATAATATTCCTAAAACAGTAGCAAATATTACAGCTGAAGCCCCTAGGTCAGGTTGCATTAGGATCAAAAAAACAACCATAACAACGAGCATTGCTGGTTTAAAAAAAGCAAACCAATGGGATTGAAGATCTTTTAAACGGCGAACACAATATCCAGAAACATATATTATAGTAATAAATTTCATTACTTCTGATGGTTGCAGCCCAATAGGGCCTAACCTGATCCACCTACTTGCACCTTTAACTTCCACACCAATACCAGGAACAAAAACTAATAAAAGAAGGACAATTCCTAAGCCTAAAAACAAACGATCAAACCTTTCCCAAAAACTTAGAGGTAAAGATAGAACCACTGAAAAAAGGGAAAAACCTGCAATTAAATGGATAAATTGTTTTTTTGTAAAACTGAAGGGGTCACCAGAAATAGAATCAGAAAATTCAATAGTAGCGGTTGCTACTACTAGCATACCGAAAATTGTTAAAAACAAGAATAGATTAATAAAAATAATATCTATTTTTTTTACATCAGGAAATGCTAAATAACTCGATAAAAAAGACTTTAACACTTAATTAAATCCCGAAAATTCTATAAATTTTCTGCCTCTATCTTCATAATTAGAAAACATATCTAAACTAGAACATCCTGGAGAAAGTAAAATAACATCGCCTTTTTTTGCAATTGATTGTGAAATATTTATTGAATCCTGCAAATCTTCGGCCAATACACTTTTTCCTAATTTTTTTATTGCATTCTCTAATCTTTTTTTATCATGACCAAAGACAATAGCTTGCTTTATTGGAAAGGATTTACTGTAGTCAATATTACTAAAATCTTGACCTTTTGCTTCGCCTCCACAAATTAAAATTGTTTTTTTTGCACCATATAAGTGATGACAAGAATTAATAGCTGTTAATAAAGAAGAAATATTTGTACTCTTAGAATCATTGATGTATGTGACTCCTTCTTTAATTCCCAGTCTTTCAAACCTATGACTAAGTCTACTAAAACTGAGCAAAGCTTTTAAAGCTCTATTAACCAAATCTGAATCTTTATTAATCAAGTCACTATAAGTTTCTTTATTTTTTATTGATATGTAAGCTAAAACAACCCCCAGTACAGCTTTAATATTATCTTTTTCATGCACTGGCCAACCACACTCTAAAAAGGATGATATTTGTTCTTCAAATCTATCCAGATTCTTTAAAAAAAAGATATTTTCTTTTTTAGATAATTCTTTAGTTAGAAATTCATCAACTCCAGATAAACCAATAGAGCAATTGCATAATACTTTCTCTTTACTTCTTCTATAAGCCTCTTCATTAAGGTGTATGTCAAGATGGTCCTGATCAATGTTTAATAAAACTCCTAAATCTCCTCTTATATTTACACTATGTTCTAGGTGAAAGCTTGAAACCTCTATTATAGATAAATCGTTTCTTTCATTAATAAAGTCCAGGGCAGGATTCCCTATATTTCCACAGTAAATAATTTTACTTTTTGGAAATAATTTAGATAAAACATGTTTTGTCATAGATACAACTGATGTTTTTCCATTAGTACCTGTAACTAGAAATTTTAAAGAACTTGAATCTTCAACGAATAACTCAATATCAGTTTGTATTTTGATACCTTTATTTTTTGCTTCAACAAGTATTGGGGCTTTAAAGTCTATGCCCGGGCTAACAAGGATTTTATCAATATTAGGGAAAGCGTTAAGATCAAAATCTCCTGAATAAATCTCTTCATTGAAATCTTCAAATTCTGTTAATCCAGGAGGATTATCTCTAGTATCAAAGATAATAACTGGTATTTTATTCTTTCTTGTATACCTCAGAAAAGAAGCACCGGTTGCACCGAAACCTAATATAAGATGCATCTATTTCCTTGTAATAAGATCATCTAAGTTTTAAAAGCACTAAACCAATTAAAACCAACATAAATGTAATTATCCAGAACCTGACTATAACCCTTGGTTCGGGCCACCCCTTTAACTCATAATGATGGTGAATGGGCGCCATCTTAAAAACTCTTCTACCCGTTAACCTTACAGAGGTCACTTGAACAATAACTGAAAGAGTTTCGACTACAAAAACTCCCCCCATAATTAATAAAACATATTCATGCCTGATTATCACAGCTACAATTCCTAGCGCAGCTCCTAAAGCAAGAGACCCTACATCCCCCATAAATACTTGGGCAGGATAAGTGTTATACCAAAGAAAACCTATACCGGATCCGACAAGAGCTCCACAAAAAACAAGCATCTCTCCTGTTCCTGGTAAAAAAGGTATATTTAGATAATCTGCATAGATAGAATTACCAGCTGCATAGCCTATTAAACCCAAACCTCCTGCAACCATCACACAAGGCAATATAGCTAAACCATCAAGTCCATCAGTTAAATTAACAGCATTACTTGATCCTATAATTACTAAATAAGTAATAATAATAAATCCCAAACCTAACTCTATAGATATCTCCTTGAAGAAAGGAACTATTAAGCTAATCTCATGGATATTCTCTGAGGTATAAAACAGGTAAGTTGCAGCCCCAATAGCTATCAAACTTTGCCAGAATATCTTATTAATTGCTGATAGGCCCTTAGAAGATTTATACCTTAATTTAAATAAATCGTCAGCCCATCCTAAAATACCAAATAATGTAGTTACTCCTAATGCTACCCAAAGGTATCTATTTGCCAGATCTCCCCATAAAACTGAGCTGATAAATATAGAAGATAAAATTAAAGTCCCTCCCATAGTTGGAGTGCCTTTCTTAGTTAAATGTGTTGACGGACCTTCTTCTCTTACTACTTGCCCTACCTGTAAAAGGTGCATTTGATTGATAAATTTTGGGCCTAAGACTAGAGACACTAGTAAAGCCGTTAAAGTTGCAAATATTGCTCTAAAAGATAAATAATCAAATACCCTTAAAGGTCCATAGCTATCAGAAAAGAAATTAAAAAGTTCTACTAACATATCTACTTTGTTATTTTATCTACTATATAGTCCATTTTGGTTGACCTAGAGCCTTTAATCAAAATTATAGAATCTTTATCAAGTCTAATATTAAGGTATTCCAACAATTCATCTTTTGAATTAAATATTCTGGCTTCTCCTTGTAGATGATTTATTCCTTCTTCCCATAATTTACCTATACATAAGAATTCATCTAATTTTTTTGCTGCATACTTACATATATCTTCATGATAGAAGGATTCTAGGTCGCCCAATTCAGCCATTTCCCCGGCAATAAGAAATTTTCTCTTATCTTTATAGTTACTTAGTAAATCTATAGATTTCTTCATTGAATCTGGATTGGAATTATAAGAATCGTCTATTAATAATGCTCCTGCTTTTGTGGACTTAAGCTCCATTCTCCTTCTGGGATAGGATAAATTTTTTACTCCTCCTCTTACCTCATCCATGGAGAAACCAATTGAATGACAAACCGATAAAGCGGCACACATATTTAAACAATTATGGGTAGCTAGAGTATCTAAAACGAAACTATCAGTTTCCATGGAGTGGTTTACATTAAAGGAGACTTGTTTCTTATTAACATCTATCTCTACTTTATCTAACTGGAAATCTGAGTCCTTATGATACCCAAATGTTACTATAGTATTCGTTAAACAAGCACCTCTTAAATACTCGAAATGATCTGAGTCCCTGGGAAGAATAGCAACAGAATCTTTTGAAGAATTCTTAAGTATGTAACTTTTTTCTTCTGCTACTTTCTCTACAGTTTCTAATTTTTCTAAATGGGATTCACCAATATTTGTAATTAATGCCACATCTGGCCTAACAATTGAAGAGAGAGAATTTATTTCACCTGCTGAGTTTGTTCCCATTTCCACTACAGAAAAGTCATAATCATCATTTAAATGAATTAGAGTTAGTGGGACTCCTATATAGTTATTCTGATTACCTAAAGTTTTACTACAGTTTCCCTTTTGATTAAGTAGACTATAAATCATTTCCTTTGTTGTAGTCTTGCCATTACTTCCTGTAAGACCTATTACTTTTCCTTTAAATTTGTTTCTTTTATAAATAGAAAGTTCATTTAAAAAATTTGAAGAATTTTTTACCAAAATATAAGGCTCAATTGAGAAGTCTTCTTTTTCTAAAATAAACCCTACAGCTCCTTTTTTCTTAGACTCCTCTATAAAAAGATGCCCGTCATAATTTGGACCTTCCAAACATAAGAAAATATCTCCTTCTTTTATTGTCCTAGAATCAATACTTATATTCCTAAAAGGCGTATCTGAAGAATTACTAACAACTTTCTTGCCAAATCTCTTACCTATTGATTCTAAAGTTTCTTGCATAAGCTTAATTCATATTTTCTAGATATTTCTTAATTTCTTCTGAATCATTGAAGTAAAATCTTTCATTTGAAATCTCTTGATAGTCCTCATGTCCCTTGCCAGCTACAAGTAAAACACATTCATCTTCTTTATTACTTATTTCTTCTAAACAAAAAGAAATTGCGTCTTTCCTATTAACTATCACTTTCAATTTTGGACTCTTTTCAAAACCAGAAATTATTTCTTTGATGATACTCATTTCACTTTCTTCTCTTGGATTATCATTTGTCACTATTACTCTATCTGAAAATTTGAAAGCTATATTGCCCATTAAAGACCTTTTTGATTTATCTCTATCTCCGCCACACCCAAAAACACACCAGATTTCCTTTTTTTTGAATGCATCTCTTATCTCTATTAATGAGTGTTCTAAAGCTTCTGGTGTATGAGCATAATCAACAAAATACTTGTCTGCTTGATTAGATGGAATTTCTTCCATCCTCCCTAAAGGGAACTTCAGATCTTTAAATAAATGATCTACATTTGAGAAATTGAACCCTTTTACAATTAAAGAAGCCATAGCACAGATTAGGTTTGAGGCTAAGGGTCTGGATATTGTATTTAGACTAAATCTAATATCCTCTCCAAGGGCATTTAATGTTACATTCAAAAGACCTTGATCGTCTCTATTAAAATCATAAGAAAAATCTGCATTCTTACCAGCGGCTACAGTAAAAATCTTTGAATCATTAATATTGTTTTTAATCAAAGAATCATATATTTCTTGCCCTAGAACATTATCAATATTTAAGATCACATTTTTTGGTTTAAGTTCATAAAATAATCTTTTCTTAGCTTCTTTATATTCTTCAATATTATTATGATAATCAAGATGGTCTTGAGAAAAACTTGTCAGTATAGCGGTATCAATTTCAGTTCCATCTACTCTGTACTGATCTAACCCATGTGAAGAAGCCTCAAATGCACATAACTTAATATCTTCTCTAATCATTTTAGAGAAAGCATCCTGTAAACTTATAGAATCAGGTGTAGTCAATGAAGAGGGTTGTTTTAGATTAATTCCATCTAATGAAATCCCTATTGTACTTATATAT
>MDSY01036747.1_pt1 | contig 21264 bp, 15 predicted proteins | sample 811131 | NCBI WGS metagenome assembly MDSY01 (sample SAMN05326643, study PRJNA326480) | marine metagenome | isolation source: seawater | place: Atlantic Ocean: South West | collected 2010 | reverse complement strand
TTTGAAGTTCCCGTGTTTACTTGGTGTCAATTTATCAGGCTGACTCTTAATATTTTTAACTTATTTGTAGAGGATGTCATGATGTCAGACGAAAAGTATGAATCTTTTGGAGCGAATACTAAAGCGACTCGCGCCGGACAAAAAAGAAGCTTTGAAGGTGAACATAGTGAATTAATTTTTGCTAGCTCCAGCTATATTTTTAAAGATGCGGCTGAAGCAGCAGCTCGTTTTTCTGGCGATAGCGCAGGCAATATATATTCCCGTTTTACAAATCCAACAGTCAGGACATTTGAAGAACGTCTAGCCGTAATGGAAAAAGGCGAACGCTGTATAGCAACTTCTTCTGGGATGTCAGCAATATTAAGCACAGTACTTGGCTTACTAAAAGCAGGGGATCATATTGTTTCATCGAGAAGTATTTTTGGTACGACAGTGGGCTTATTTAGTAATATTTTGCCCAAATATGGAATCAATACAGATTTTGTAAATTTAATAGATTATGAATCATGGCAAAATGCCATAACACCACAAACGAAAATACTTTTTTTGGAAACACCATCAAATCCATTAACGGAAATAGTTGATATAAAGAGGATTGCTGATATTGCTAGAGAGAATAAATTACTATTAATTGTTGATAATTGCTTTTGCACACCCTCTCTTCAACTCCCATTAACTTTGGGTGCCGACATTGTGATTCATTCAGCAACTAAATATTTAGATGGTCAGGGACGTTGTGTTGGAGGTGCAATCGTAGGCACAGAGAAAATTTTGTCAAATGAGATATATACTTTCTTGAGAACAGCAGGAACAACAATGAGCCCCTTTAATGCTTGGGTATTTTTGAAAGGATTAGAAACTTTGTCTATTAGGATGCGAGCACATTCTGAAAACGCATTAAAAATTGCTGAATGGCTAGAGAATCAAAAGTCTGTGGAAAAAGTTTTTTATCCAGGGTTAAAGTCTCACCCCCAGCACGACTTAGCAAAAAAACAACAATATGGATTTGGTGGTGTAGTTAGTTTTGAAGTTAAAGGGGATAAATTAAGGGCTTGGAAATTGATTGATTCGATTGATATTTTCTCAATTACCGCAAATCTTGGCGATACAAAAAGCACGATTACTCATCCCGCGACAACAACACATCATAGATTGACTGAAAATCAGCAAAAAGAAGCCGGAATTCATCCTAATTTGATCCGTCTTTCAGTCGGTCTTGAAGATGTTACCGATTTAATTTCTTCCTTGGAGCGTGTTCTTTGAGTGTATTTTTTTTAGACGTTATGCCATGGAAAGCCTGATATTGCCTCATGCTAGTCATTTTTGACTAAAAAAATATAGAAAAATAATAAAACCAACATGGATTTAAAGACCACTTTTTAGGTACACTACGCGGCCTGAAATTGTTGTACAGCTTTTGCATAAAATGTTGCAATGCACAATCTGACTTTATAGAAAAATAATAAATACGGATGTTCCACATTATCTTGTGCAACATGCAGTTGTAGTAAATAACAATTTAATATTAATTATTTATAAACATGGAGGCTGCTGACCATGCCTGGACGTAATTTTTTATTTATCCCTGGACCTACTAATGTTCCAAGACGTATTCAAAATGCAATGTCTGTGGAACAGGAAGATATGCGTGCGATGGATTTGCCTGATTTTACTAAGCCCTTGTACGAAGATTTAAAGAAAATATTTAAAACAAAAAATGGTCGGATATTCATATTTCCAGCCTCTGGGACAGGAGGATGGGAGTCAGCGGTCTCAAACACATTGAGTTCTGGCGATAAGGTGCTGATGTCTGGCTTTGGACATTTTTCAAACTTATGGATTGATCTTTGTCAGCGTTGGGGTTTAGATGTTCAGGCTATTGAAGTTGATTGGGGCGAAGGCGTGCCAGTTGAAAAATATGCTGAAATCCTAGCAGCCGATAAAAATCATGAGATTAAAGGAGTGTTTGCAACTCAAAATGAAACAGCAACAGGAGTTGCATCAGATATTGCAGGTGTTCGTAAAGCACTCGATGCATGCAATCACCCAGCATTATTGTTTGTTGATGGCGTCAGTTCTGTTGCATCAATAGATTTCCGAATGGATGAATGGGGAGTCGACCTTTGTGTTTCAGGTTCACAAAAAGGTTTTATGCTACCAACTGGTTTGGGAATTGTATGTGCAAGTGAAAAAGCATTAGCATGTAGAGAAAACTCTAATCTTCCAAAGACATTCTTTGATTGGAATGATCAAATTAAGACAAATGATTTAGGTTATTTTCCATATACCCCTCCCATGAATTTACTTCGAGGACTGCGTGAATCTGTTAATATTTTAAATGAAGAAGGTTTGGAAAATGTTTTTGCAAGACATAATCGTATAGCTAGTGCTGTTCGTGCCGCAGTTAGTGCATGGGGCATGACACCAATTGCTAAGGAAGAGAAATGGTATTCAGATACAGTTACTGCCGTTAAAGTTCCAGAGGGCTTTGATGGTAACGAGGTTGTTCGGCATGCTTACAACTATTACAACTTAGCATTATCAATTAGTTTAGCAAAAATTGCTGGTCAAGCATTTCGTATTGGTCATTTAGGTGATATGAACGAGTTAATGATTCTAACACCAATAACTGGTGCAGAAATGGCAATGAAGGATTTAAATTATCCCATAGAGCTAGGTTCTGGTGTGGCAGCTGCGCAGGAGTACCTACGCAAGACAGCTACACCAAAAATAAAATAATAAAAAATTTTACATAACAGAATAGCGTCAATTCTTTAAAATTCTTGACCTATATCTTTTAATTTATTTGAGGATGAATAAATGAGTTTTACACAATATGAACAAGCATATGCACGTTTACAACGTAGTGAGCTGGCTGTTCCTGGGTCTAGTCCAGAAATGTTTGAAAAAGCAGCTAAGAGTGATGCAGATTTTGTTTTTCTAGATTGTGAGGATGCCGTTGTTCCTGATGATAAAGAGCAAGCAAGAAAAAATATTATCGAGGGATTAAATACAGTTGATTGGAATAGTAAAACTGTATCTGTTCGAATTAATGGTTTAGATACACATTATATGTATAGAGATGTTGTGGATATTCTAGAACAGGCTGGTAACAATCTTGACACAATTTTAATTCCAAAAGTTGGAACCGATGCTGACGTATATGCAATTGACATGTTAGTTACGCAAATAGAAACAGCAATGGGTTTGAAGAAAAAAATTGGATTGGAATGCCTTATTGAAACAGCACTTGGAGGGGCAAATGTTATGTCCATCGCACAAGCAAGCTCACGATTAGAAGCATTGCATTTTGGTGTTGCTGATTATGCGGCTAGTATGCGCTCGAGAACAACAGTTATTGGCGGTTTGAATCCAGATTATGTTTGTGATGGTGCGCTTAATGATCAGTGGCATGCAGCACAAGTTAACATGCTTACAGCATGCAGAGCATTTGGCCTTCGTGCAATTGACGGACCATTTGGAGATTTCAGTGATGATGAAGCATATAGAGCTGCCGCAAGACGTGTAGCGGCTTTAGGTTATGAAGGTAAATGGGCTATTCATCCAAAACAAATACCATTGGCAAATGAAGTTATGTCCCCACCAGATGCAGAGGTAACTCGTGCTAGGCGAGTACTAGAGGCACTTGATGAAGCAGCAAAAGCCGGCAAAGGTGCCGCGCAGCTTGATGGTAAAATGATTGATATAGCTTCTGAGCGTATGGCAAGAAATGTTATCGCCCAAGCTGATCAAATCGCCAAAAAAACTAAGTGAAAAATTCAAATACAAAAAAATAAGTTATAAGGAGTATGTAAATAGTGGATATTCATGAATATCAATCAAAAGAAATACTCTCTGAGTATGGGGTACCAATTGCCGCAGGTGGATTAGCATATAGTCCTGAGCAAGCAGCTTATCGTGCAACAGAAATAGGCGGTGATGCTTGGGTTGTAAAAGCCCAAATTCATTCAGGCGCTCGCGGTAAAGCTGGAGGTATTAAGGTTTGTAAAAGCGAAGATGAAGTAGCAAAGGCAGCTGAAGAACTACTTGGAAAAAAATTGGTGACTCATCAAACAGGGCCACAAGGAAAAGTCTGTCATCGATTATACGTAGAGGCTGGGTGCAATATAGATCGTGAAATATATATGGCTTTTGTTCTTGATAGGCAAAAAGAGAGTGTAACAGTTGTTGCATCAGCTGAAGGCGGAATGGAAATTGAACAACTTGCAATTGAGAAACCAGATTCGATCATAAAGATTGCAGTTGAAGCAGCTGTAGGGATGCAACCATTTCAAGCTCGGGAAATTGTTTTTGCATTAGGTTTAGATAAGTCACAAGTTAATCAAGCAGTAACAACTATTCTTGGTTGTTATCGTGCAATGCGAGATCTTGATGCAAATATGGTAGAAATAAATCCATTAGTTGTAACAAAAGAAGGAAATCTACTAGCAGTCGATGCAAAGATGGGGTTTGATGACAATGCACTTTTTCGTCACAGCCAGATTTCTGAATTAAGAGATAAATCGCAAGAAGATATTCGCGAGATGAATGCCGCGGATCGTGGATTAAGTTATGTTGGGTTGGACGGCAACATTGGGTGCATTATTAACGGCGCTGGTTTAGCAATGGCAACAATGGATATGATTATGCATGCGGGCGGAGAACCTGCTAATTTTCTTGATATCGGTGGCGGCGCATCTCCAGAACGCGTAAGCAAAGCTTTTAATCTTGTGTTATCTGATGACAACGTAAAATGTATTTTAATAAACATTTTTGCTGGTATTAATCGATGCGATTGGGTGGCAGAAGGCATAATTCAAGCAGTTCAAAAAATTGAATTAAAGTTACCCGTTGTTGTTAGATTATCGGGAACAAATGTTGAACAGGGTCGAAAGATGCTAAAAGATAGTGGTTTACCACTCATAATGGCTGAAACACTTAGAGAAGCTGCTGATAAAGCAGTTGCTGCATGGAAAGAAAATAGCAAATAAGAGAGGAATATTATGGCAATTCATTTAAAAGAAACTACTAAAGTTTTAGTACAAGGTTTTACAGGTCAAATTGGTTCCTTTCATTCAGCTGACATGATTAAGTATGGAACAAATATTGTTGGTGGCGTGACACCAGGTAAAGGTGGAATGAAGCATCTTGATAAGCCGGTTTTTAACACAATGAAAGAAGCTGTTGAGGCAACTGAAGCAGAAGCTAGTATAATTTTTGTCCCACCACCATTTGCTGCTGATAGTATTATGGAGGCAGCTGATGCAGGCATTAAATTTTGTGTGTCAATTACCGATGGAATACCCTCCCAAGATATGATTCGTGTTAAGCGTTATATGCGTCGATATAAAGAACAAGATAAGATGATTTTGACAGGCCCCAACTGTGCAGGCTCAATAAGCCCAGGAAAAAGTATGATGGGAATAATGCCGGGACATATTTATTCACCTGGTAATGTTGGGCTTATAGGTCGTTCCGGAACATTAGGTTATGAAGCTGCATCACAAATGAAAGAGGAAGGTATTGGTATTTCAACAAGTGTTGGTATTGGAGGCGATCCAATTAATGGCAGCTCATTCAAAGACCATTTAGAATTTTTTGAACAAGATGATGAAACAAAAGCCGTCGTTCTTATTGGAGAAATAGGTGGCCCTCAAGAGGTAGAGGCAGCAATGTGGGCAAAAGATAATATGAAAAAACCAGTTATTGGCTACATAGCCGGGTTGACAGCACCAAAAGGCCGTCGCATGGGCCATGCAGGTGCAATTATTTCAGCTGTTGGTGAAAGTGCTGCAGAAAAAGTTGAGATATTGCAGGAGTGTGGTGTAAGTGTTGTTCCAAATCCATCATCATTTGCACCCGTTGTTAAAGGTGTATTAGATAAAGCCAGTTAAACGGAGATTAAAAGAGGTGAGTAAACCAAAAGTTATCCTTACACGGAAATGGCCAGATGAGGCTGAGAAAAAAGCAAAGGAACTTTTCGACGCAGTTCTTAATGAAGACGATCATAAAATGTCTATTGAGGAACTCAAAGAGGCAATGTGTAATGCTGATGCGTTATGCCCAACAGTTTCAGATTTTCAAATTAATTCCGATGTATTTGGTGTTGAAAATCTTAAATGTAAGATTGTCGCAAACTTTGGTGTTGGCTATAACAATATTGACACCAATGCTGCAAAAGAAGCCGGTATTGTGGTAACTAATACACCTGATGTTTTAACAGATTGCACCGCAGATATTGCCATGGTTCTTCTTTTATCTGTCGCTCGTCGCATTGGCGAAGGGGAACGTCTTGTCCGCAATAAAGAGTGGTCTGGTTGGTGTCCAACCCATATGTTGTCAACCAAAGTGACTGGTAAGAAACTTGGGTTTATTGGTTTTGGCAGAATTGCACAAGCCGTTGCTCAAAAAGCACATTTTGGTTTTGGTATGCAGATAAGTTTTTATGATCCCTATCCACCTTCAGATGAAATTGTAAAAAAGTTTAGTGCAACTAAATTTAATGTCTTAGAGGATGTTCTAAAAGATTCTGATTTTGTAACTTTGCACTGCCCAGGTGGCGGTGAAAATACAAATCTGCTAAACAATGATCGTTTTGCATTGATGAAGAACTCAGCATTCCTAATAAATACGGCACGCGGTGATGTTGTTGATGAAAATGCTTTGGTTCAGGCATTAAAAAATAATGTCATAGCAGGGGCTGGTTTGGATGTTTATGCTAAGGAACCTACCGTAACAGAAGAGTTATTGGGTATGGACAATGTAGTTCTCATTCCTCACTTAGGTAGCGCAACCACAGAAACAAGGGTTGCTATGGGGTTACGTTCCTTAGAAAATGTTAAAGCATTTTTTGATGGAAAAGAGCCTGGCGACCGTGTTGCATAAAACCATAATTGGTAAAGGTTATTTATGACATCGGCTGATGCCGGTTTTGACGAGCATTCACTAGATACAATTTCTGCAACATATGCTAAAGAAGTTGTAGGGCTTCTAACTGAACAGCTAACCAAGGTAATTGAACACCGTAATTGCGATATTCTTCCCTATTTCAAAGGAGAACTTCTTCTCCCTTCTGATAATTCTGCAATGCTTTTAGATACCTTACAGGCATGGGGTATATGGTTTCAGTTACTAAATGTTGCAGAAGAAAATACTGCAATGCGTCGTCGTCGTTTAGCAGAAAAAGAGTACGGATTAGAGAATGTTCCCGGTACGTTCGCCAGTGTTTTCAAGCAAGCTAGTGAATTAAAAATTAGTAGCGATGAAATTCAGAATTTACTTGATATCGCTAATATTTGCCCAACGATTACAGCGCATCCAACTGAGGCAAAGAGAGTTACCGTTCTAGAGATTCATCGCAGGATTTATGTATTGCTGTATCGAATTGAAGCTTCACGTTGGACACAACGCGAAAGAGAAAAACTTATATCTTCACTGCGAGACGAGATAGATCTGCTTTGGTTAACCGGAGAATTAAGATTAGAAAAACCTACGGTCGAGCAGGAAACTATCTGGGGACTGCATTTCTTCGAGCAATCTCTGTTTAAGCGTGTTTCGGAAACACATGAGAGGCTTAAATGGGCTCTGAATCTGAGTTATCCAGGTGAAAATTTTTCAATACCTCCTTTTTTTAAATTTGGATCATGGATAGGTGGAGATCGTGATGGCAATCCTTATGTTACTAATGATGTAACTAAGGATAGTTTGCTGAAGAACCGTCAAATAATCTTAGATTATTATATTGAGTCAATTGAAATCTTAGTTGAGAAACTAAGCGTCTCCCGTGAGAGCGTAACATTATCAAAAAATTTCGAAAATCATCTCAATAATATTCTCAAAAGTATTGATGAACTCGAGTCAATCTCTACCAGAAACCCCGGAGAGGTTTTTCGTCAATTTTTAAGCTGTATGTTAATAAAATTGCGTGGGACGTTGGAAAGTGAAGAGGAGGGACACTATAGTGCTATTAGTTATCAAAATGCAGATGATTTCATACTGGATCTTAAACATCTTTCTGAAGGTTTATCTGAGTCCAATTGCGAGCAGTTATCAAATTTATTAGTGAACCCATTACTACAGGAGGCAGAGTCATTTAGATTTTGCACGGTTCGTCTCGATTTGAGAGAAAATTCAGATTCAATTAATCATGCTTTGTCTGTTATTTGGGTGGCGATGAAAAATGGCGAGGAACCTCCTGCACCTAATAGCGAAGAATGGAAAAAATGGTTACTAGAAGAACTTGAAAAACCACTTGATACCTTACCAACTTTTTCAAACTTAGATGAATCATCCTCATCTACATTAGGCCTTTTTGAAATGGTCACTCAAATGATGGATAAGCTTGATAACGAGGCATTTGGCAATTTTATTTTGAGTATGACAAAAACGGTGAACGATATATTAGGTGTTTATTTTCTGGCAAAAATTACCGGTATTTTTTCCGGTGAAAATGAGAAAGAATTTTCGCGTTTATCTATTGTTCCTCTATTCGAAACTATTGAGGATTTAAGATCTGCGCCAAAGATAGTTCAAGAGTTATTAGCGGTACCAATTATCAGTAAAACAATTAAACAAAAAACTGGTATTCAGGAAATTATGATTGGTTATTCTGATTCAAATAAAGATGGTGGTTATTTTACTGCTAATTGGGAGTTGAATAGAGCACAAGCAAGCCTAACCAGGGTTGGTAATGAAGCTGGTATTCCAGTTTCTTTTTTTCATGGACGCGGTGGATCTGTGAGTCGCGGTGGTGCGCCAACTGGCATTGCTGTTGCAGCACAGCCTGCCGGTTCTGTTCACGGACAAATGCGAATTACAGAGCAAGGCGAGGTAGTTTCATCAAAATATGCAAACGAGGGGACAGCGCAGTACCAAATGGAGCTACTTTCGGCCAGTGTGTTTCAACATACCCTAAGATCACTTGATGAAGAGCAATTAAAACCTAATTTAGATTTTGATAAAGCGATGGAATCATTATCCAGACTAGCATTTAAAAAATATCGAGAACTCGCCGAATCAAATGGTTTGGTTGATTATTACAGTGCCGCCAGTCCAGTTGAAGAACTTGCTAAAATGAATATTGGATCTAGACCTGCTAGAAGAACTGGCACAAAGTCACTTGATGATTTAAGAGCTATTCCTTGGGTTTTTGCGTGGACTCAAAATAGGCATCTTGTACCCGGATGGTATGGTGTTGGTAGTGCAATAAAAGAATTTACAGATGAACATGGCAATAAGGGCAGAAAATTAATAAAAAAGATGTTTGCCGAATCACGCTTATTTCGTTTAGTTGTTGATGAGACGGAAAAAACACTATCGCTCATCGATTTTGATATCTGTAAAGCATATTCAGAACTTGTTGAGGATGAAAGTATTAGAAAAAATATTTTCAATATGATTAGTAGTGAATATAGCTTAACAAAAGAAGTAATTTTAGAAATTACTGGCGAAGACAAGCTATCTCAGCGTTTTAAAAAGTTTAGCCGAAAGTTAAATCGCCGACTACCCGTTTTACATCAAGCAGGTCTTGAGCAAATTAAGTTGATTAAAGAATTTCGTCAGCGAAATAAGGGAGATGAAATAACTGATGATCTAATACCCCTATTATTATCAATAAATTGTATTTCATCAGGATTAGGTTGGACAGGGTAGGGTTATTTAAGTCTATTTATAGATTACTACCTTATCGATTTTTTCTAAATTAATCGGCAATTCCATGTAACCACCTGATTTTTTGATTTTCAGCTGTATCTTATTTTTTTCACTTTTTATAATCAATCCTTTAAATTCTTTCCCCGATTTTAGTTTGATTACAGCATATGACTTTATGTAATTTTTAAGTTCTGAGATTGGAACTTCAACTAAAGACTTTTTCTTTTTTAGTTTTTTATTTTTTAGTGGTTCATTTTTATTTTTAGGCGCTTCAACTAAAGGCTCTTTACTTTTTAATGACTCAGTTTTATTTAATTTTTGTTCTTTTTCTATCTCAGTTTTTTTATTTATCTTAAAAGAAAAATCATTATAGTCCTTACCATTGACCTTTACAGTCATGCCAAGAATATACGGCCATTGATTGATCTCGTATTGGTTAAAATATTGGAGGTTCGATAGATTCTCCGGCATAAACTTAAATTCTATTTTTGATTGTGGGCTATTTAATGCCTTCACAATATGGTAAATGTCGTCGCTTAGAGTAAGCCCCATTTGAGTAATAATTTTTTTAAAATCGCCCATAACGGCATCAAGATAGTTCTCTGATTTCCTCTCCATTCTTTTTGCGCAATATTTAATGAATCTCTCGTTATAACCAAGGTCATGAATGCCAAAAGTAATTGTGGTTAATAAATTTTCTTGATTAAGGATCATAGATGCAAGTGGCTCAATGCCGGACACTCTGGTTTTTATGAAGTAATCCCCGGCATCGTGAACCGTAAATCCAAATTTTAGATCGATCATTGATGCATATTCATCAAACTCATAATCTAACTCAATACTGCTATCATATTTAGCGTAGCCAAGTTTCGGCATTAAATCTTCAGGATATAGTGGTTCGTTTTCCCAATCACTAAGCAGACCATTACACATTAGACTTTTAAGTTGGGCAATATGAGTTTCAAATTCATCTTTTTTTAAATTTTTACCGAGTCCTGCAAATTGATTTGCATCAACTTTGAGATGATTTACCTTCAATTGTATTTTGGGAATTATTCTTATCATACTATCAAATTGTTTAATTGGGTCTTTTGTATTTTGTTTTAGATTAAGTAATTTCCTATCTAAGAGAAAATAATCCAATACACTATCTAATCTAAATTCTATTGATTCAATTGTTACTGCATTGTCTCCAGGAGGGAGATTAGCAGCAAAAAGAGCAGATGGAGCCATTTCAATATCTTTAAGGGTTATTGAGCCATCCATTGAATAATTAATACCAATACTCTGATACGTTATGTCAACATACGGGGATGCTTCTGATAATACATAATCAACGTTCACTTTAATCTTCCAGTATAGATACCCATAAAACCCGGCTATTACAAGGCAGACTAAAATTATCAATTTAATAATTATTTTCAATATCTTATCTCTCCGTATGACCAATATGATCCATATAACTACAAGATACCTAATCATATTACGCCTTATCAGTAGCCTGTATATATTTTTCTGCATGAAGTGAACTAATTCGAGTGATTTTTTTTGATAAACGAGTAAAACTAAGCGATGCGAATCAGACCAAAAGACTTTATTGCTATCGATGATAAATTATTCTTTGCTGTAGTGAATGAATTTCAGGAAGATAATCACGCATTAACATTTCTGCGTTATATAAAAGATAATACGAGCATACGTAAGCTTACTACAAAAGAAGCGGATGAAATTATTACAAAATACTATCCGGAGTTTCAATTTAGTAGTGCTTATATTGATATCAAGCTGCATGGTATTCCAATTAGTATGATAAAAGAAATCTATTATCCAGAGGATACGATCAGTCGATTACATAGCGTAAAAATATTTGATGATAAAAAAAAGGATGCAATAGGTGTTATAAAATATTTACAAAGTGTGGGTTGCAAGGTAAATGACTTTGGTATTACAGGCTCTCTAATGCTGGATGCACACAATCAGGATTCAGATATTGATATTGTTATATATGGTCGGGAGCTATTCCTTGAAATTAGAAACCATATAAAATGTTCATTAGCTACAGGGGAGCTTAGTCCGTTAGATCAAGCGATGTGGAAAGACGCATACGAGCGCCGCAATTGTTCATTAAGCTTCAAAGATTTTTATTTCCATGAAATAAGAAAATATAACAAATTTATTTTTGGCAAAAGTAAGGTTGATATTAGTGCTATTCCTAGTGAGACTGAAAGATACAAAGAGAGCGGGCCTTATAAAAAAATTGGTCAAGAAAAAATTCTATCAGTCATAACAAATGATACTCGTGCTTATGATTTCCCTGCGAGGTATTCAATAGATCACGACACTATTAAAGAGATTATTTGTTACACCGCAACCTATACTGGTCAGGCAAAAAAGGGAGAGAGAATTGAGGCTAAGGGTTTTGTAGAAGAGGATAGTAATGGGGTGCATCGTTTACTAGTGGGTACCAGTCGTGAGGCTGAAAATGAATTCATTCGTGTAGTTGATTAATCTTAAGTACTTAATAAAATTTATTGTAATGATTTAAGCTTATCAAAGTAGATATCCATTTCTTTAGCTACTTTTTTTGCTAATAGTATTGTCGAAAGTAGAGTTGGAAAAATCATCAAAGCAAACATGCAATCAATAATGTTAATAATCGTTGCCTGTGTCCATATTGTACTTAGTGGTATGACAACTAAATACACGTAAATGTATTTATCACCGATTTTTTTCCCAAATAAATAACGCGCACACTTAAGACTATAATAGGAATAAGTGATCATTGTTGAAATTGCAAATAATGAGAATACCAGATAAACAATCATGTTCCCGATATTTGGGAGAGCCTGATTAAAAGACATTGCAGTCATAATAATGCCGCTTTCCGATGTGGAAATGCCCGAGGTTAATATAACCAAAGCCGTGCATGTGCATACAATATGAGTGTCAATAAATGGACCAAGCATAGCTACGAGTCCTTCACGCACCGGTTCTTTGGTTTTCGCAGCACCATGCGCCATTGCCTCGGTACCTACGCCGGCTTCATTTGAAAAAATAGCACGTTTAATTCCTGTAACAAGAACTTCTTTAAAAATGAGCCCAGTTGCACCACCACCGATGGCATTTATTCCGAATGCAGAACTAAATATATCTGCCAAGACTTTTGGAATTTCATTAATATTAATTACTATTACAATAAAACTACTTATTAAATAAATAACAAACATGAAAGGGACAATTTTAGCCGTGAATAAACCAACCCGTTTAATGTCACCTAGAATTACAAATCCAATAATTAGAAGACAGGCGATGCCAGTATTTGTAGGTGAAATTGAAAATTCACTATGTATAAATGATGCGAGCTGATTGACTTGAAACATAGGAATGCATCCAATCAGTCCTCCTAATGCAAATAGTATTGCAAGCAGTTTGAAACGTTTACCAAGGCCGCATTCTATAAAATACATAGGGCCACCTTGTTCTACTCCATTTTCGTCTTTTTTTCGATAGAGACATGAGAGCGTGCATGTAAAGAATTTAATTATCATGCCAAATAGACCGGCTACCCACATCCAGAATATTGCACCTGCTCCACCCATGTTAATAGCAATAGCGACACCCGCTATATTACCCATTCCAATTGTTCCTGAAAGTGCGACTGTTAGCGCTTGAAAGTGGGATACTTCACCTGGTGAGGACTTATCATCATATTTTCCAAAAAGAATGGAAAATGCGTGAACAAAACCACTTAGTGGTCTTAAACCTGAAATATATGAAAAATAGATACCAGTAATAAGTATAAAGATGACAAGTGGCAGCCCCCATAGCGCATCAACCGCAAATGACCAGAATTTTTCAAATTGATCCATTTTGATAATATCTACAATTTCTTGTTTAGTTGAAATGAACAGTATCATAAAATACTCTTACATACATGAAAGCCTCAATTCTAGAAAATTCCATGCAACGCATCACGCTTATCATGATTCTGTTGAATGCATTTACAACACCTCTCATGTTGTCAGCTGTTAATGTTGCAATTCCATCTATTGCTGATGCGTTATCTTTAAATGCAGTATTGTTATGTTGGATTCCTATGGCTTTTCTTACAGCAAGCGCAATGTTTGTTTTAATATTTGGGCGCATCGCCGATATGATTGGAAGAAAAAAAATATTTCTAATTGGTACAAGTAGCGTCATCGTAACATCAATAATCGCATCGTTTGTTGATAATGGAATCGCACTGATTACAGCTCGTTTTTTTCAAGGTGTGAGTGCGGCGATGTTGTATGCAACTCAGGTGGCAATCATCTCATCTGTTTTTCCACCGGAGAAACGAGGCTATGCTATTGGGTTAACAGTTTCAGCAATATATTTTGGCTTAACTGCTGGACCGTTGATAGGCGGTTATGTGGTTGACTTATATGGTTGGCGTGCAAGTTTTCTGGTTCATTTACCCCTTGCACTTGCCGCATTAATAATAGGTGTTTTATATGTAAAAGATGAGTGGCTCTCAGAGGAGAGAGGTAGTTTTGATATTTTTGGAGCAATCCTTTATATGATATCTATTTTTATCATTTGTTTAGGAGTTTCATTTTTACCATCATCATTAAGTTTTATTTTAATTTTGTTTGCGCTTTCAGGATTAACTTTTTTCTTTTTTTTCGAAAACAAACATAAACATCCAATTTTTGATACCTCGTTATTTTTTACAAATCGTGTTTTTACTTTTTCATGTTTAGCATCAGTCATAATTTATACTGCAACATTTGCTAATGTGGTTCAGGTAAATCTTTTTTTGCAATATTTAAAAGGATTATCAGCTACAACCGCAGGCTTAATTATGATGTGCCAACCAATGACCATGGCTATTTTTTCACCTATTGCTGGAAGATTATCGGATAAATTTGAACCTAGATATCTCTCGACAGTCGGTATGGCTATAACATGCTTCGGATTGGTCATGCTATCCAACTTACGAATTGGTTCAGAACTTAATTATCTTATTTTATCTCTAGTTATAACTGGTTTGGGTTTTAGTTTATTTTCACCCCCCAATGTAAATGCAATTATGGGTTCAGTTGAAAAGAAATCGTATGGAAGCGCAACCGGCGCTATGGCAACAATGCGAATTATAGGTCAGATGAGTAGTATGATATTGGTTACTTTAATTTTTGCTTTAATCATTGGATCTGTTGAAATCAATCAAGATAATTACCTAAATTTAGAAGAAGCAATTCACACCACTTTTACTATTGCTGCAATTTTATGTATACCAGGTTTATACTTTTCGATGGCAAGAGGCAAGGTTTTTTAATCTTATTAAAAAAAGGGCGCATTGCGCCCTTTGCATACTTAATTGTGTATTAAAAAAGACCAACAATTTTTCCGTCACCATCGACATCTATTTTTTCAGCAGCTGGCACTTTAGGTAAACCTGGCATTGTCATCATATTTCCTGCAATAACAACTATGAATCCGGCACCACTCGCGAGCCGTGCTTCGGTGATTGCTACAGTGTGGCCACTAGGAGCACCTCTAACAGTTGGGTCAGCAGAGAATGACATTTGAGTTTTTGCTATACATACAGGATATTCACCATAGTCTTCATTTAATTTATCTATTTGGGCGCGTACATTTTGTGGAGCTGAAATACCACTAGCACCGTAGATTTTCGTGGCGATTGCTTCAATCTTATCCCATAGAGGAATATTATCTTCATACACAAATTTATGTTTACCAGAATGATTATCAACGATATCTACTACAGTTTTCGCTAAATCTTCAGCTCCAGCTCCTCCATCTGCCCAGTGTTTTGAAATCACTACTTTCGCACCCATAGCTTCAGCTTTTGACTTAAGTAATTCAACTTCAGCATCCGTATCATTTACGAAGTGATTTATACAAACGACACATGGAAGACCAAAATTATTTTGCATATTGTTGAAGTGTCTCTCGAGATTTACCATTCCTTTTTCGAGCGCCTCTAAGTTTTCACTGTTGAGTTGATCTTTGTCGACACCACCGTGATATTTGAGCGCACGAATAGTAGCAACAAGAACAACCGCACTTGGTTCTAGTCCTGCTTTACGACATTTAATATCAAAAAACTTTTCTGCACCAAGATCAGCACCAAAACCTGCTTCTGTGATGACATAATCTGCTAATTTTAGAGCAGCTTGTGTGGCAGAGACACTGTTACAGCCATGCGCAATATTTGCAAATGGACCACCATGAACAATCGCAATATTATTTTCCAATGTCTGAACAAAGTTTGGTTTGATCGCATCCTTTAACAGCGCAGCCATTGCTCCATTCGCATTTAGTTCTCGGGCATGAACTGGTTTTCGATCACCTTTGGTATAACCCACCACAATATTACCTAGACGTTCTTTCAAGTTATCAAGCGAGGTTGCAAGACAAAATATTGCCATTACCTCAGATGCAACGGTAATATCAAAACCATCTTCTCTTGGAAAACCATTTGCTGTTCCTCCAAGCGAGTTAATTATTTTTCTCAAAGCACGATCATTCATGTCTAACACTCTTTTCCATGAAACTAGACGTGGGTCTATGTTTAATGTGTTTCCATGATTGATATGATTATCAACCATGGCTGAGAGAAGATTATGTGCCGAGGTTATCGCATGAAAATCACCTGTAAAATGTAGATTTATATCTTCCATGGGAACAACTTGCGCATAACCGCCGCCAGCCGCACCGCCCTTAACACCAAAACATGGTCCAAGTGACGGTTCGCGTAAACAAATCATTGTTTTTTTGCCAATTTTATTCATTGCATCGCCTAGACCAACAGTCGTGGTTGTTTTTCCTTCTCCAGCTGGAGTTGGACTAATTGCCGTGGTTAAAATTAATTTTCCATCTGGGTTATTCTTTAGACCATCAATATAATCCAGAGATAATTTAGCTTTATAGTGCCCAAATGGTTCAAGATGCTCACTCTCGATTCCGTATTGATCTTGGGCTAGATCCACAATACGCTTCATTTTTGCCTTTTGAGCAATTTCAATATCAGACATTTCCGCTCTCCTAAAAAATATCAGAAAATACAAAAAGTTATAATTATGAAAGTTTTCCTATTAGCCGATTTATTGTTATTTTAGGTGGCTAATTTATACTCCTATTTTAACGGTTTGCCATGAGTTTCACTATTAACTTTCGCCCGAAAGAAAGAAAAAGTAGTATTTTCTTGTATTTTGTTCGTCAAAGAGCGTGTACTAATTCCTACAGGATGGAATCATCGGGTCAATTCTGATAGTATCAATATCCCTGAATATGAAACTATTTAGGACGCCATTTACCAAGAAAATCAGTTCGTCTGAGCTGAATAAAACCATACCCTCTAAAATTACATCACATAGTGACCTGATTTTATGACGCGTTATATATTTATAACTGGAGGCGTTGTTTCCTCACTCGGCAAAGGAATAGCTTCGGCGTCCTTGGGAGCAATCTTAGAGGCGCGCGGGCTTAACGTAACACTATTAAAGCTTGATCCTTACATCAATGTTGATCCCGGAACGATGAGTCCATTTCAGCATGGCGAGGTTTATGTTACCGAAGATGGAACCGAGACAGATTTGGATTTGGGCCATTATGAGCGGTTTGTTAGAACCAAGATGCATAAAAAGAATAATTTCACAACAGGACGTATTTACCAGAATGTTATTTTGAAGGAGAGAAGAGGTGATTATCTTGGCGCAACTGTACAAGTTATTCCACATATAACTGACGAGATAAAGAGCTGTATTTTGGAAGGTGCAAAAGATTCTGATATTGCAATGGTCGAAATTGGGGGTACAGTTGGAGATATTGAATCACAACCTTTTCTCGAAGCAATCAGACAATTAAGAATTGAATTAGGTTCGGAAAATACACTCTTCATACATTTAACGCTTCTTCCTTATATTGCTGCTGTTGGAGAAATAAAAACAAAACCAACTCAACATTCGGTTAAGGAATTACGTTCTATAGGTATTCAGCCAGATTGTCTTATTTGTCGGACTGATAAGGTTATTCCCGAGAATGAAAAAAATAAAATGGCATTATTCACAAATGTCGAAGAATCAGCAATTATATCGGCAATTGATGTTGATAGTATCTATAAAATACCTAAACTTTTACATCAACAAAATCTTGATGAGATTGTAATTAAAAAATTTAATTTAGATTTGCCAAGTGCTGACCTAACTGAGTGGAACAACGTTGTTGACGCAATAGATAATCCAAAAGATGAAGTTAATATAGCAATGGTAGGAAAGTATATTGGTTTAGCTGATTCTTACAAATCGCTTTCAGAGGCATTAATTCATGCAGGTATACAGACTAGAACAAAAATTAATATTAATTATATTGATTCTGAAGAAATTGAAAATAAAGGCATGAATTGTTTGCAGGGTATGGATGCTATTTTAGTTCCAGGCGGGTTTGGTAATCGTGGAATTGGAGGAAAAATAAATGCAGTTAAATATGCAAGAGAAAATGGAGTTCCATATCTTGGTATATGCTTGGGTATGCAAGTTGCTGTTATTGAGATTGCGCGTAATCTAGCCGGTCTTTCCGATGCAGATAGTACTGAATTCAATAAGGATACGAATTATCCAGTTATTGCTTTAATTACAGAATGGCAGGATGCAAAGGGCACTAAAGAAAAACGCACAAAAGCATCTGATCTTGGTGGAACAATGCGTCTAGGTGGACAGGAATGTAAACTCGTAAAAGGTAGTTTAGTAAGTAGTTTGTATAAAAGTAGTAGTATTGTTGAAAGACATCGTCACCGTTATGAATTTAATAATATGTATAAAGATAAACTCGAAGCGGCAGGAATAAATATCGCCGGCCATTCAATTGACAATGAGTTAGTTGAAATTATTGAAGTGCCAAAACATCCGTGGTTTGTTGGATGCCAATTTCATCCCGAATTTACTTCAACACCAAGAGATGGACACCCATTATTTACAAGTTTTATTGATGCGGCTTTAAAATATAAATCATCTGGACTAAGGGTTACTAAAAATGCAGCTATGTGACTTTGAAGTAGGAATAGATAAACCATTTTTTTTGATTGCGGGGCCGTGTGTGATAGAAAGCGAGCAACTATCTTTGGATGTTGCGGGAAAATTACAAGAGCTTACTTCTCAATTAAGCATTCCATTTATTTTTAAATCTTCATTTGATAAGGCTAATCGTAGTTCACATGATAGTTACAGAGGCCCTGGTATTGAAGAAGGTCTAAAAATATTATCAAAAGTAAAAGAAACAATTGGTGTTTCTATTTTAACTGATGTGCATGAAGATACTCCGCTTGATGAAGTTTCAGATGTTGTTGATGTGCTTCAAACACCAGCATTTTTGTGTCGACAAACAAATTTTATTGAAGCTGTTGCTAAAACAGGATTACCTGTAAATATAAAAAAAGGTCAATTCCTTGCGCCATGGGACATGACACATGTTGTTGCCAAAGCTCGGGCCGTGGGAAATGATAAAATTATGGTTTGCGAACGCGGCGCTTCATTTGGGTATAATTATTTGATTTCCGATATGCGCTCACTTGTTATTATGAGAGAGAGCGGTGCGCCAGTTGTTTTCGATGCAACTCACTCAGTACAAATGCCTGGAGGCGCAGGAAAAGTTTCTGGTGGACAACGTGAATACGTTCCTATATTGGCACGAGCGGCAGTTGCTGTCGGTATATCAGGAATATTTATGGAAACACACCCTAATCCACAAAATGCATTAAGCGATGGTCCCAATTCATGGCCTTTGGCGGAAATGAAAACACTTCTGGAAGTATTAAAAGGAATTGATCAAGAAATAAAAAAATAATTATGTAATTTAGTATTCGGAGAGTTTATACAATGTCAGCTATTGAAAAAATTATTGCTCGCGAAGTTCTTGACTCAAGAGGTAATCCAACCATAGAAGCAGAGGTACATACAAAAACTGGTTCAGTTGGAAGCGCGATGGTTCCATCTGGAGCTTCAACTGGAATTCGCGAAGCACTGGAGCTTCGTGATGGAGATATTTCAAGATTTATGGGAAAGGGTGTTCTTAGTGCAGTTAAAAATATTCGTGAACTAATTAGTCCTTCGTTGTTAGGTGAAGAGGTTTCGAATCAATCAAAAATCGATCAAATGATGATCGATCAAGATGGCTCTTCGAATAAAAAGAATCTCGGTGCAAATTCAATTCTTGCGGTATCAATGGCGGTAGCTCATGCAGCAGCAGCTGAAAATAATATTCCACTTTATAAATATCTCGGCGTAGGAGAGACTTTTCAGATGCCTGTACCAATGATGAATATTATCAATGGTGGTGCTCATGCTGATAATAGTGTCGATCTTCAGGAATTCATGATTTTGCCTGTGGGTGCCTCAAATATAAGAGAGGCCATAAGATATGGAACAGAAATTTTTCATGCGCTGAAATCAGTTTTATCAAAAAAGGGTCTGAGTACAACAGTTGGAGATGAAGGTGGTTTTGCACCAAACTTATCGTCAAATGAAGAGGCAATTGAGGTAATTCTTGAGGCAATTACAAATGCAGGTTATGTTGCAGGCGATGATATTTTGCTGGGCTTAGATGTAGCGAGCTCGGAATTTTATGATAATGGAATTTATACTCTCAAATCTGAAAAATTAAAATTAAATTCACAAGAGTTTTTAGATTACCTGACTCCTTGGTTTTCTAAGTATCCAATCATAACGGTAGAAGATGGTATGGCAGAGGATGATTGGGATGGATGGAAGTTGTTGACAGAAGCACATGGAAAAAATGTGCAACTAGTTGGCGATGATCTTTTTGTTACGAATACATCCATACTTAAAGAGGGAATAGAAAAAGGAGTTGCAAATTCAATTCTGATAAAAGTTAATCAGATTGGGACTTTAACAGAAACACTCAATGCAATTAGTATGGCTAAAGAGGCAGGTTATACTGCTGTAATTTCACATCGATCAGGCGAAACTGAAGATACAACGATTTCCGATCTTGCTGTAGCGACCTCAGCTGGACAGATAAAAACAGGATCATTATCTCGCTCAGACCGTGTCGCAAAATATAATCGTTTGATTAAAATTGAAGATGAATTAGAAACAAATTCTTCGTATCTTGGAAAAGATGTATTTTCTAATATATTAAATGAAATTTAAGCATAGGGTTTATTTATGAAATTTTTGACTTTTATTATGATAGTGCTCTTAATTCTTTTGCAATATCGGTTATGGAATGGAACTGGTAGTTTAAGTGAGGTTAATGTTCTTAAGAAGGAAATTCAAAAAATAAAGAGTGAGAATGAGACTCTTAAAGAACGAAATTTATCTTTAACAGAGGAAGTTGTTGATTTAAAAGAAAGAGACGAAGCGATAGAAGAAATAGCACGTAGCGAAATGGGAATGATTAAAGATGGTGAGACTTTCTATCAAATTATTGATAACTCAGAGGAGCAATCAAGCTCGAACTAAAATATGTCTAATAACAACCGCCTTTGGGTAGTGATTCCCGCTGCTGGGATTGGTAAGCGTATGGGTGTAGATATACCAAAGCAGTATATAACAGTTTGTGATAAAGCAATCATCGAACATACTGTTGAAA
>MDSY01105416.1_pt1 | contig 21266 bp, 26 predicted proteins | sample 811131 | NCBI WGS metagenome assembly MDSY01 (sample SAMN05326643, study PRJNA326480) | marine metagenome | isolation source: seawater | place: Atlantic Ocean: South West | collected 2010 | reverse complement strand
TACCATTTATATTTTCATAAGACCCGTCATTATCTCCTGGATTAGTCCCTGGACTATTTCCTTGTGCACTTATATTTCCTTTATATTTTAAAATTGTATAAGGGTAGGCTATCTCCATTGAATCAAATTCTTGTGAAATATGCGACATATTATTATTATTTAAAATATTGATTAAATTATTTATAAATTCATAAAATGTATTAAATGAATCTGTACCATCAATTGATATATTATTTATCATAAACCCATTTTTTATCGAACTGTAATATACATTATCATCATCCCAATTAAACGGTAATAAATTATTCTTTCTAAATGTATTTCTTAAGTCATATCCAAAATAAGGATTAATATACCTTTGAACTTTCAATCCACTGTTATTTATTGATTTTATACTCATATGATAATGAAATATACCATTTGAAAACTCCGGAGTCGGCCCAATAATGCCATTACATTCATCTAAATCACCACTATTTTCAATATATGTTGGATTACCTGCACTATTATTTACCCCTGTATAACTACTAGTCATTATTTTACTATTTCCATTTGAATCATATCCAACTGGTCCATATATAGGAAAACCGTCTAAACAAAACCCTATTAATGGAGAATGTCCATTATTTTCTACTAATAAATCTATTTCATCGCATTTATCTTTTTCTGACTTCCAAACATTATTGATTAATTTTAAACATGTTGGATATTTGTGATAATGATATACACCTGTTCTTTGGGGATGTCCACAACATCCTGTAAAGATTCTACCATAAGCGGATGTTTCATTTTGATCTTCAAATGGATTATATATTGGTATACCATTTAAAGCTACACCAACTGTACCTAAAGATGTATTACTCATAACGTTTGCTATAGTAGGTTGTAAAGGTATAGTAAAAATTTCAGATTGACTAGCTATAGAATTGGGGTTATTTCCTCCACTACTCCCATTATTTTCTTCACTAAATTTTAAGCTTTGAAAATTATATGTATTTGCTATATTATTCCATCCATTTGTTACATCAAATCCCATTATTCTGGGTATATAATTAGGCACACCATTACCTGTTAAAATTAAATTATTATTTTCTGTATCATGTGTTATAGAATTAATCATATTAGTAGTTTCTATATTATTTCCATTTATAGTTAGTATCTCTATTGAAGAATTATTCTTTAAATAATTATAGTTATTCACAAACATACTCTTATAAGTGTCAAAATCTGTATTATTTTGATCTATTGGTTCCGGCTCTGGCTCTGGCTCCGGTTCTGGCTCTGGTTCTGGCTCTGGTTCTGGCTCTGGTTCTGGCTCCGGTTCTGGCTCCGGTTCTAATTGATATTCTACAAAGTTTAATGCACACTTATATCCCATTACTAAAGCCATTACACTAGTAGATCCAGACCACGGTCTATCTAATACCGAAATATCTCCTATATAAATATTATTTTTATTGATTATCTTTAAATTTGAATCAACAACCTCATTTATTGCACAACTTCCATGATAATGATATATCGAATTAATATTTGATATTATATAATTTCTTACTTTTTCATACGTATCTAATTCTGTTACAGGTGGTTGCAATAATGTATATCCTTGTTCTGTAAGTAACGCATGATTTTTATTAAAAGCATCTTGTAGATAATCTATATACATAGATTGATTTTCTCCAAAATAATCAATCGAAACACTTGGATTCACATCATTGTTTGATTGGATTTTAACACTTCCGATCCCTGATAAATTATTACTAAGAGCATGTGTTAATATTAACGTAGTTTCTAAATTAGGTATAATTGAATAATATGTTTGCCAATTTAAATTTTTATCTCTAGTTTGTACATGCGATATTATATTTGTAGACTCAAACCCCAAATCACTTGGAATGTAAGTAGTAGTAGTAGTTTGAGTATCTGGAAATAATAAATTATATAACGAATTTGATTTAATATTGCTAGGTAAACTAGAGTAATTTATAATTGAATTCAATCTACCTATCTCTATAAAATTTGACTTATATGAATTCCATCGAGAAGTATTATGTGGATACTTTAAATTATATAACGGCTCTGTTATTGACCATTTTTGTATATTATTTTTACCACCGGGATGACTATTAGACCAATCAGTAAAATCATATACCTTATTAAAATCATCGGGATTAACACCTGCCCCTGTTGCATAAAATACACTTCTATTACTTGTATTATTTATTTTTGCTAAATTTTCAATATTTAATTCAAAATCACCATTACCAGAATATTCAGTAGTCACTGTTGATTGTTTTTCTTCTAATTTTCCATAAGTAATAGTAAATCCACCATGATCATATAATTTATTACCACAATCAATACTACTCCTTTGTAAAATACATGGCGTTTGAATGGCACCTGCGCAAATTATAAAATTTTTCCCGTAATATTTATTACCCATAAAATTTGTTACACTGGCTGCATCATTATCATTTATATCAATATGTGAAATTTTTTGATCATATAAAATAGTTATATTAGATATATTTTCTATTAAATTACCCAATAATAATCTATCATTTGTATCCAAATTATCAGAATATATTTTATTATTATAAAAATCTAGATCTAGATTATAAGTTTCTATTAATTCTTTCAAATCAACATATCCCTTATTTGGTTTATTTTCATTTTTTACATATGAATATCTTTTAAAATCTAAAATATCTGATACGGATTTAAATATAGAACTATACTCCGAAAATCTAGAATTAATTAAATTATCTTGATCTATATATTGTAATCCAAAGTGTAAAGTTCCACCGCCTAATCCTTTACCTAACCAAACTACATTATTATTATTTCCTGCAAAAGAATACTGATAGTTGCTATCTTGTTGAGAATTTCTCCACTGAAATATATCAGTATATCCTGCATTTTTATAATCCGTTAAAGTATTTGAATTTGCTTCTAATATCAATATTTCCTTATTTGGATTTTCAATTGCAATTTTATAAGAAGTCATAATACCAGATGGCCCCCCACCTACTATTACATAATCATAACTATATGGTACCTCTTCTTCTGTAATAGACATTGTAAATTTACTATCCGCATATAACCAATAACCTTTTGTAGGTTCTATAATTTTTAAGGTATTTAAAAAATTTGAATTAGTAGATATATAAATATCTGTTAAACTTTTCAATTGTAGTATATTATATGATTTAATAAAATTTTCTAAATACATAGAATTTTTTAAAGGATATGATATCAGATTCCATCCAGTTTTAATATTTATTTCAACCTTTTTAATAGAATTTCCAATCATATTTATATCTTGATTTATATTTGATTTGATCCAATATGCAGATTCACCGTTTATGATTTTTAAAGTGTTTAAAAATGATGGATTAACTGATAAATAACTTTCTGTTAAATTTTTTATAGTTAAAATATCTGGATTATTTGTTAAAATAGACATATTAGTATCTTGATTAGTAATTGGTATTATATTAAACGATACTAAGTTCCACCCCTTTTTTAACTTAATTATTCCATTCACTTCATCTTCACTTAATTCCATTATCTTTAAAGTTGTAGACATAATAATATAATAATAATTTATTTACTATAATATTATTTAGTTAATGTGTTATTTAATTTATAAATAATATTTTCTTTTACCCACGGAGTAATTGATAATGCTAATGCTATTCTTAAAGGTACCAAAAATCTTGCAAATGTTAATAATCCCAGTGAATAACCACCTACTATACTTATACCATTTTCAGTAGTTAAATCCGGAACTGAACCCGTTGATATTGATGCTCCATATATAGATAACGGTATGGATATTAACCAAAAACCTCCCTCTGTTATTGCATAAGATACTATACCCGCAGTCCCCGCATCTTTTATATTTTCTATACTATTTATAATTAATTCATCTTGAATATTTTCAGAATCAATTTTTTCTAAATTAATTAACTCTTTATCTAATTTAGTACTATTATTATTTAATTGTATAAAATTAGTATCCATATTACTCCTCTTTTTAAATATGTTTTTATTAACTTTACTATACATATTATTATATTTTGATACACTATTCATTAATTTAAAAGATTCTACTAAATTTACACTCAATTGTAAAAGCAAAAATATCCTACAAGTATTTAAATTCATATTACAATTAATAATAATATGTTTTTAAGTAATTAATTCCACCATCGAGTCATATAAAATGATTCACTTATTTCGGGTTCATTTTCAAAACCATATATAACAGTTCCATTTATTTTGTAAGCAATGCACTCTATCTCATCTCCATTACTAGATGGACATGTATTACTATTTAAGTATTGATTTGTTAAATGAGTTATCTTACCTAAATAAAGTATATCAGATACAATATTTAATCTATTTTTATTTTTAGATCCAAGTTTCTCTGCTAGTAACCATATATAGTCTCCGTTTTTATGTATACCAGATGTTATATCTATCTCTGTATTCGAATCGTGTAAATTCCATATACCTCCTAATACTGATATGTTATTCGTAAAATGATTACTTTGCCATGTATAGTTATCAAATATAGATAACGTAAAAATATTTTTTGTATTTATATTCTCAAACAACCAATTACCTAGTACATACTTTTCATTTACCTTTGTTTTTTCAGTTTCATTTTTTAATGTAACATTATGTAACATTTTAAATACTGGTTTCATGGTAAATTTACCTTCATAATCAGGTGAATCTGCCCCATATACGATCGTGCCATTTACATTTATACTATTATTGATTGTTTGTCCATAATATATTTTTGTTACAAATGAATTATAATTAAACATTACTAAAGTTACATCCAAATTCTTAGTATACCATACTCCATATACTTTAGTATTTAAGTTAGACGGAGACACTAATTTTCCATTGGGGGATAATGTTATAAAATTAGATTCTATTTTATTATTTCTAGATATACTTAAATTCCAAACGCCATGAAAACTATCATCATTAAATACATTATGATTGGTAATGGTCTTTTTACGTAATTTCGTAGAAATATAGTTTAAATTAAATCCCTCAATTAAAAAAATAGTATAAAAACTTATACAATATTTAATAAAAAACATACTAATATATTAACTCCTCATTTTATTTTTATATAAATTTAACATTTATATAATATATAATATGACTTCATATGTTAACCTTTTTGGAACAATTTCATATAATAACTATAAATTAGAAATAATTACAAATAACTATTACAACAAAAAACATATTAACGAATTTATAGATAATTTAAAACAAATTTATACTGATATCCAGTCGAACTTTATTATCATAGCTAATCTAAATAAAACATCCCCTATATTTATATCATCTAACATATATTATAAAGTTGCAAATATCTTTTACGAACTAGGAGATATATCCGAAAAATATCTCCACCATGTTATTATAATTAATTCTAATAGAATGATTAATAATTTGCTTAATACATTATTTAAATACTATTCAATGCCTCATCCGGCATCTATTATACATAAAACCACCGATATTAATACAATAATATCTAAATATAAATTTACACACGTAAATTAAATTTAACTATATTGTTACAATAATACATCCTTAAAAATATCTTATTATTATATATTATGTATAATAAATTTTATATACTATTTATGTCATTTATTAGTGCTTGTAAATTATCTGAAAGTTACACTTTACCTAGATATAATTTTAATCGTATTGATAAACGCATATGGAGTTTAGCTAAACCGGCTTCCGTCAATTATATTATGGTTCCATTTGTAGGATTTGTAGATACATTATGCGTATCTAAATTAGGAACATCTACTGATTTAGCTGGAGTTGGATCAGGTGATCAAATATTTTCAATGTTCTACTGTATAATGTCGTTTCTTCCTATTATATTAACGCCTGAAATAACTAAGTTACATGTAAAAAAAAAATATGATGAATTGTCTAATATATCAAATATTTCTTTGATTTTATCATCATTATTTGGAACTTTAATATCTTTTTTATTAATAACAAAATGTTTATTTATTACCAGCATATTTGTTAATATACATAGTCCTATATATATTAAAACAATCGAATATCTGAAATATCGGTCGATTGCCCTTCCTTTTTGTTTAGTTAACAGTGTTATATTTAGTATTTTACGCGGATTATTAGACTTTTCAAAGGCTATCAAAATTAATATATTAACTCAAATAGTTAATATAATATTTAATCCAATTTTTATGGCTAAATATGGTGTAAAAGGAATTGCAATTAGTAGTGTTATATCAGAAATACTATGTACTATAGGATATTTAAAAATATTGATTAATAAAAAATGTATCAAATATAAAATCAAAAAATGTAGATATAATATACGTAAATTATTGAGCTCCGGTATATTTATACAAATTAGATTGTTACTTATTAATTTTATTGATATATTGATCAATAAAAGACTTATTCATATAGATACCATTGGTAATTATTTAGCTGCAAATCTTATAATTTTCAAATTTATTAATATTGTAAATATTTTATATTATTCTATCTATTCAGTATGTAACATTATCATCCCAAGTGAACGTTTAATTAATAAAGACTTGGAAACTAAAAATAAACTTATTATATGGACGACTATTTTAGGTATACTGCAATCATTACTATTTTATAATTTACGTTATTGTATACATTTTTTCTCCGATAATAAAGACGTTATTAAAATAACCACTGAATTAATTCCCATAGCTACTATATATCAAATATTATTTGGCTTTGTATTAGTCTTAGAAGGTATTCTTCAAGGTTATCAAAAATATAGACTGTCTTGTATAGTAAATATTATTACATCTCTACCATTTTTATGTATTATCAATTATATGCCTTCTAGTATTTCTATATGGAAAATAAGTATCATTTATTTACTTTCTAAAACATCACTAATCACCTCTTTTATATATTAAATACTCGTATAATAAAATTTAATTTAAATAACTATTAAAATTAAATTTTAAAATATAATTATGTAATTTTAATATAATGTATACTATTATTAAAAATCCAACTAACAATAAATGGGTCGATATTAATTCAAAAAAAGGTAAAAAAATAATTTATAATTATATTTTTTTTTTATATCCTAATAATAAACACGGTGGCGCAAATATGCCGTTCGATTTAGATAAAAATACTGGTGATATGAATGAACTATCCAAATTTAGATATATCTGTAACGGAGATTTAAACGCATCGCTACCCGACATTAAAATTGGCTGGAAAAATTATTATTCATGGAAAGAAAACTTTATTCGAAATACTAAACGATTATTTTCTGAAAGAGGATATATATCTGACCCTCAAAACTTTGCTTCCATACTCCAAATTGGTGTTGAATTAGATGGTGTACAACGCGTAATAGATCACGTAATTTCACTTTGCTCCACGCCGGCTGAATTTGACGAATACTTACATTATGAAGCGGCACAAGAATATATAAAAACTCTAGAAGCATTAAAAACAAGCTGTGAAAATATATCAAAACAAGAACACATGGACGATAATAAACAATTTATTGCATCTTTATCCGAAATTATCGAAAATATACGAATTAATATAAATAAATCTTATCCATTAAAACCACCAAAAAAAACTTCACCTATTATCATCGTTACTTAATAGATTAATATTTTAATAATTCTACATTTGAAACGCCCCAATTTACATATTAAAAGACATTATTCCTAAAAAATATATTGTATTATCTTGTTTCAAAAAGTCAAAAAATTTACTTAATAATGTTCCACTATATTTTTAGAATTCGCCTATGGCCTATAAAATATAAGACTCAATCATTTCTACATAACCTCTTATACTTATTAATTCATCCAATCATTTAATCCCTGGATTCTAGGATCAATATCTGATTTAGTACTATTTATAGAAGAACTATTTTTATTATTTACTATTATAGGCCATACACAGTCAAATGAATTATTAGGAGGCACTACTTTATATTTTTTAGTATCAAACCATGGACCCTTTCTAATTTTTCTATGACCATATAAATATGCATTATACCGAGATACAACCGAAAGGAAAAATAATAGAGATTTATACATGATGTAAATATCATATTAAAAATATACAAATCAAATTTTTACATTTTCGGAATTAATAAATTCTTTATCTTATTCAATTATAATTCATTATTAAATAATATAAAAATCATATAGACTTATTTTATTTTATAAAATAAATGAGGCTAATAATTAGTAAAGTTGTTAGAAAAATTAAAAAAGACCCATGTCCTATTAATTGTTATGCTGGACTATATATGCCAATATCACTAAAAGATACTTGTGATTGTAAGTTGTTTTGTAAATATCCTCCTAAAGGTAATACAGGTATTTTATTAAGTTCACCATTTCTTAAACCGTTTCACATTTAAAATGTTACATATTATCCTAATGTGATAGTATCAATTATAGTTGTTATCTCCTAAAGAATTCCAATGTATATATCTTTCAGTTATTAAATCTTTAAGTCTATTATTCTTAATAAACATAATTTCAACGGGATTCAAAGTAATGCCAAAATATTTATTGAAACGAAGAATATCACCATGTTCTAATTTTTTATAATAATTATCAAATTGCATAAATGAAGATATTTCATATCCGTTTTTTATTATTATTCCACTCATTCCAACTTCAAAATAAATAATATAAATATATTTATATTATTTAAATCAATATTATTAAATATACTTAAAATTTTATATTAAATATTATTGATACTGTTATTTTAATTATGATGACTGAAACCGATGAAAATACCAATTCAGAATCTTCCATCATATCTTATGATGATGGGGCCTTAACTAATAAACAAAAATGCAAATATAAAAAAATTACTCTGCTTTTTATTCCTATATGTTTATATTTTTTCATATTCTATAGAAATGCAAATAATACTCCTTTTTTAGTATTTATTATTTCTATTATTACTTTTTGGAATTTTCCATTTATTGTTACTATTAATAATTCAAAACCACTTTACTATGAAGATTTGTTTGTAAATACCGGTGCTATCCCTAAACTAGATATCGAATCTAAAACAGTAGAAACTTTTAGAAATGTATATCACTATTTCATTATTTTTACTAATTCTATATTTACGTCTATATTAGTTGAATATTGGGTTTTTAAAACTAAAAATACTACTTCTATATATGAAATTATTGGGATCACAGGTGGTATATTACAAATTTTTAAAGTATTTAATAACTATACAGGATTATTTATTTTAAAAATAATTAAAATGTATATTAAAAATAACATTAAAGTATACAACTACGATGGAGATGAAACTAACATTACTATTGAAAATTTAGATAAACATAACCTTGTAAACAACCAAATAACTTGTTAGAGTTATTTATTTAAATATAGTTAAAAAATTTTATCTACTAAATAAATTAATCTTTACATAAAGATTAATCTATTATTCAATAAATGATTTTTAAATATATCATATTATTACAACAAATAGTATTTCAAAAAATAACCATTAATTGGGCACAAAGTGCTTATTGTAAAAATCCCTATGTTAGAAATGTAGAAAACATAATTGAAAAAGACGGCGTTAGAGTTATTGTTGGATACAATGAGTCTTTGAATAGTATTATGATTTCTTATAGAGGTACTAGTAATGTTGTTAATTGGATTAATGATTTTAAATTTTCTATTATATATCCTTATCAAACTATGCAAAATGTAGGTATTGAAAAAGGGTTTTATGAATCACATATCACCGTTAAAAATAAAGTATTAGATTCTATTTTTAATTTAAGTAATAAATATGATACCACTAATATAATTGCAACTGGTCATAGTCTTGGAGCTATAAGTCAATTATTAGTATTTGACATTCATTTTGAGTATCCACAATACAATATTGTACAATTAGTAACATTTGGATCACCTAGAATAGGTAATAAAAATTTTTCATCTACTTTTTTAAATACTAATATTCCTCATCAAAGAATAACTCATTGGAGAGATATAGTTCCCCACGTACCCCAGGAAATTTTAGGATACTATCACACTCCTTCTGAAAAATGGTATAATAAAGATAATTCAGTACTTACAATTTGTAACGATCATAATGGTACTGAAGATCCTACATGTTCTAATTCATGTTATCCATTATACTGTACCAGTATAAATGATCATCTATATTATCTAAATATTACTATGGGTAGTAATGGATACTGTCCTAATATTACATATGTTTAGAATTTATTTTTATAAAGTTAAAATTTGATGAATTGTGTAATATATATCTTCTTAAAAATGACCTATTACACTGAAAGTGATCTGAATAAGATGATAGTTAAAGATTTAAAAGATATTTGTAGAAACTATAAAATACCTTTATCTGGGAAAAAGGCGGATGTAGTTGATCGTATTATAAAGTACCAAATTAAACTTAAAAAGTACCAAATTAAACTTAAAAAAAAACAAACGGACTTAGAAAATTTAAAAAAAAAAGGGTCTACTAAAAAGTCTCTTGAATTTGAACTAGTCATTAGTACTTTTCAACAATGGTGTGATCAGTATCAATTTGAACTATATAAACATAAAAATGAATTTCTGCTAGAAAAATTAGATATAAACGAAATTAGAGCAATTTTTGCAGAGTATGATGTAGATAAGTCAGAACTAAGAAAAGATTCCTTAGTACCAAAACCAGAAAACAAGTTAGAAGAATTTTTAGAAATGTTATTTACTGACCGTTTAGATACTATATGGTATTTTCAAGATAGTAGTCCGGATGGCGAACGTATATTCGATGATAATCATTTTTCTGAAACTATTACTGAATTATATGAAACAAATCTTACAAATAATTATAATTAGACACACATATGATATAGTAAAAATAAAAATATTTATAAAATATATTTTTATTTATACATTTTTTTATAAAATAATACAAAATAAAATAGATACATCATATACATACAAAATCCACATATATTTCCATATTTATTTTGATGGCAATTTTTTAATGTAGAAGTATATATTATAGTTAACAAACATACTATATGTTGAATGATTTGTGATATGGTGATCATTTTTCTATAGCGATACAATAATCCTTTGGGATATGCAAAATACCAATACATCCAAGTATGAACTAAACAATTCAATGAAATAAATACAAATAAATGAGGACTTAAATAATCAACCATATTCATATACATTAAAAAAGCGGTAGTTAAATGATGAGTATATTGTAACTGACTAATAGGTTTACCAGATAAATGAATAAATACAGTATCGCCCCATTCTAAATATTTGGAATATAAAAAAGTTTTTGTAGTTATAATTGAAAATATATTATAATTATAAGGTTTACATAATAATGATCTAGTATTATGTAATTTACCAGATAATAAATTTGCAAGTACAATACCTATAAACATTAAAAATGATAAGGTAGATAATACAATATTATGATATTTTCTTAATGTAATCATTATATGAGACTTAGGACATGGTGGTAATATTAAAAGTAATTTCACAAACAAAATGTAAATAAATGGGGATAAAATATGTAACATCTTTTATTTTAATAATATTTTCTTTTTAAATAAATTATAATCATTTAATTATAATCTATTATTCAAGTTATACCATAAAGTCAGAGTTTACTTTATCAGTATTTGATTCACTTAAACCAGCATATAAATCTTCTGTATCAATATTCTTTAATAAATCAGATAATTCCTCTTTTGATACTATTTTAGTATCAATATTACGTTTAATTTCTTCTTCTACTGGAGCTCTCTTTTTTGTTTCTGTAAATTGTGTTATTATTTCTCGAATATGTTTATTCTTAATTGCATTTAATTGATCAGATGCATTACTTTTATCATTGAATTTAGCTAGCTCTATACTTTTATTTCTACCATAAACTGTATTATTAATAGATTCAATAGAATCACATATTTCTGGTTTATTTAAACTAGCAAACTTCGACACTTTGTTACTATCTATTATTTCTGAATCTAATTTATTAGCTACCATTTGAGATGTTTTTACTTCATTACTATCAGTACAACAGCTCTTTATAAATAAATTACAGCACTTTTTCTCTTTTTCATCATTAAACTTTACTTTAAACTTATGTATTATACTTTCTGATATAATCGGACTTGTTTCAATTAATCTATCATATTCTTCTTTACATATTTTAATAAACGGCGTTGGTTCTAATCTTTCATTAGGATTTTTACTTAATTCTAATTTTATATTTCTACTAAATTTACCCCATGATATTGAACTTACCCTATGTGCTTCATTATATTCACTTATTTTTAAAAATTGTTTAATTGTTGTAATAATACCAGCCAATAAATTAATACCACCAATTACCATTACAACTATATTTTTAATGTCTTCACTAAATCTGTCTTGTGCAAAATTAGCTGTTCCTGTTATAGTAGACATAATTATAACTGGTATTGTATAACATGCGTTTAAAAAATTATATTGATTATGTGATTTAGAATGCAACCATCTATAACATTGTGCTTTATCGGCCCAATCTATTAAAATATTTTCCTGTTCAACACTCCAATTTGAATTTGTACTTAAACTTTCCGACATTTAATTATTATATTTCGAAATTTTTAAATATGTTTTTATATGTTTTATTATGTTAATTATATGGTATTTAATTTTGAAAATATAAAAAATAAGTCTATTAAAATAGAAAAGTTATTTTCAGAAATGAATGATAAAAGTAAAATATTAATAAATTTGTATTTAGAAATTATTAAAGAACACAAAATCACTCGGGAATATATATTTGGATACGATTCATTTCAATTTCAATCCCGATTAATTACGGATGAAATTAATTATTTTAATAACATATACAATAAAATATTAAATCAAATGTATTATGAATTGTACAATATATACAACCTTATATGTAAAAATAATTATATTACACCTACATCTTTTCCTGAATATAAAGATTTAGATAATACGCAAAAATTTACGTTACCTACTATTGAAAATATACACACGTCTATTTTAGATATAATCCATAAACTAAAAAAAAATTTAGAAAATAAAGATAAATACATTATTTATATAGATAATCAATCACAAATGGGAATTAATATAGATAATATCGTAAATACCAAAAAACATGAACATGTTATATTAAAAGATTCTATTGAGACGTATTATAGATATATCAATACCTTTTATGACCATAATATAAATTATCTTAATAAACTTATTCATAAAATACAATCTTGTTTATCTTCTTTAATCAAAGATATTACTATATTTAATAAAAAGTCCCCTGCTAACTCGAAACCTAAACCGGGAACTAATGATTCGTCTAAAACTACAGACGATGATTCAACGTCACCAAAAACACATACACCAACATCTGCTAAAACTACCAATGAATCAGAACCTGAATATGATTCTAACAATGACTCTAATTTGGAAACTAAAGATGAACTTCAGTCCGAATCTGAAAATAATTCCGAAAATGAATCCGAAAATGAATCTAAAGATATATTAACACCTCCAAACATAGAATTATCTATTACAAGTAATAATAAAAAATAGATTAATTACTATCTATTATTAATATACGGATTTTTAGCTTATTATGTACATTTTAAATAATGTTTATACCAATATTTACTAATATGTTTTATTAATAAAGACTCATGTTTAGTATAGTATAACCACCACTCTAAATTTTCTTCTTTAGTCTTACTTCCAATGCTTACATTATCCCATAAAGCATAGCTAGGGATTTTTCCATGAATTACATTCAATATATAATTTCTACTTGTAGCTTCATCCTCTAAACAAGGCATTTTGATATTTTAACATTGTAAAAGTATATCAAATTTATTTACACCTTTTCTCATTTAAAAATGGACGTTTTAAATGAGAAAAGGTATAAAACATAAATATATAAAAATATATCTATATTTTATGAATATTAAACAAAAATTAGTTATTTCTCAGTTAATACGGATTATGTCAACTATTATAGTATTATTTTTTTTTAAAATTCCACTATATTTAAAAATAATATTAATATTATATTTTGATTGTTTTGATTGTCCTCGAATTTTAACTGACTATTTTAATATTAAATGGATATCTTGTCGTGACATACATTATCAAAAATCTGATAAAATAACTGATACTATTTGTTATTTGATTTTATTATTATATATTATACAAAAAAAGGCTTTATCCGATATTAATATACAATTCATTACCTTATTATTTATATATAGACTATTCGGAGTTATACTATTTTTAATTAAAAATAACCGAAAATATCTCTTTTATTTTCCTAATTTTTTTTTAGAAATTACACTTGTTTTATCTTTATTTAATCGTTTCTCTTTATTTAAAATCACTACTCAATATCTTATTATAATACTTATAATGGTTTTAAAAATATTTCAAGAATATTTATTACATTTTACTATACGAAAAAATCACAGATAAAATGAATCATTTATCTAGTTAACATAAAATCCTTCCTGGTCCAAATCTCTTAGAATGGTATTAATAGAATACTTCTGATTTAGTAAATTCATAAATTCATCTATAGAAACAGGCAAATGCCAATACTGTAAATCGGATATCATTTGATAACAACCATCCTCAAAAGTAAAAATTATATCAGTACCATTTTTTTGCCGGATACTTATATCAGAAAACTCCGATAAATTATGTTTAATAGATAATAAAGAAGTATCGTCATCAATAATAAGATAAGGATTAATATCTAAAATAGACTGCATTAATATTGTTTTATCTATAAAATCTGTTTTAATTAACGTTGCCTGTAAATTTAAAGGAATATCTCTTTTATTATTAATCATAAATGGTTTTATATTTATCAAAAATGGTCGCGTATTAGTAATAATAAATAAAAATTGTATTAATCTTAAGCTAATCATTATTATGTATAATAATGATTTATCTTTATATTTATGATAATATGGTTTAATTAATTATTCGATTTTAAAAATAAACATTTTATAAAATTTTTATTTAAAATCAAAAAACTACTTACATTGTATAAATCATTATAATCTATGACATATTTCTTGGACTAAATGAAACTCCACAACCACAGCTAGTTGCTAATTTTTTATCTGGTGTAAATATAAATTTACTTTCAAATATATTTTTATCATAGTCTTCACTTACATAATCAATATTTGTACCTAATAACAACATTTCAGACAAAGGATCTATTATTATTTTGTTAGCCTTATCTTCTATAATAGAAGGTTTCAATAATTTGTTTTTATTAGATATAAATAATTCGTCATACTTATTTTTTGATATTGGTACAAAATTATAATTATATCCATTGCATCCTCCACCTTCCGCCGATAATAAAAAACTAAATGCATCTCTTTTTTTAAGTACATTTTCAATTTTATTCCACGCTGATTTAGTTACACTTATACTACGAGATATAGACATCTATAATATAACACCACATAAGTTATTTATAGATAAATATATTCTAATTTAATGTTTAAAATTTGATTAATATATATATACATAATATACAAAAATGTCTAAAGAAAATTCTTCTGATTACAGCGATATAAAATCTAATAAAATAAAAGTGCCTAAAAAATTGCTAAAAAAAAAAAAACTAACATCCGAAAAATCCAATACCAAAGTTAAAAGTACTTTATCTACTAAATCTAAATCAAAATTATCCTCTACTGAACTTATAATATCCGACGTAGATAAATACTTAAAAACAACCACACTTAAAGATATAGAAAAAAAATTAAACGAATTAGACGATGCATATACTGCTGGCGTCCCTCTAATTAGCGATAAACTTTACGATAAAATAAGTGACTACTTTTATGAAAAATCGGGTAAAGATACCGGTGTTAAAATAGGCGCGACTCCTAAAAACACTAAAGTGAAATTACCTCATCATATGGGATCAATGAATAAATCTAAAGTAGAATATGACTCAGATGGTAATTTAATACCTATTAAATCATTAACTACTTACCTTAAAACATACAATAATAATAAAGTTATATCAGAAAAATTAGATGGCGCCAGTTTACTTTTAGGTAAAGATAATTCCGGATCTTTAATAGGATATACTAGAGGCAATGGTACTATAGGACAAAATGTTAGCCATATCATTCCTCATTTAAGAACTAAATCAAATCAACCATTATATAAATATTTAGAAAAACTAGATATAAACACATATATTAGAGGTGAACTTATCATACCATTTACTAAGTGGAATTTATACAAATCTTCTATTTCCGGAGATGTTCCTAGAAATGTAGTATCCGGATTTTTAAATAAAAAACAAAATAGCTTTTCTCCATCTGATTACGAAATAATTACTAACACTTTTGAATTTTTAGGTTATGAATATTTAGTAAATACGAAAAATACTCTCAAACCTTACGAAATGTTCCAATATATCCAAATGTTGGGATTTGATACTCCTAAATATAAACTCGTACATATATTAAAATGTGATTTAAAACACTTTATACATACTCTTCAAAATTTTAAAACTGAATCTGAATATGAAATTGATGGTATTATTGTTGCAGATAATATGGTATATAATTATGTTAAAAAAGGTAATCCTAAACACGCTATTGCTTTTAAAATGGACGATGAAGGTGAAGAAACTATAGTAACCGATATTGAATGGAACATAACAAAATCAGGAATACTTGGACCCACTGTTATCTTTAATACTGTAACACTAAATAATGTTAATGTTTCAAGAGCATGGGGGTATAATGCTAGACATATTTTAGACCATAAAATTGGAATTGGTAGTATCATAAACATTGTAAGGGGCGGCGATGTAATTCCTAAAATTACGAAGGTAATTAAACCAGTTTTTAATATTAAAACCGATTTTCCAAAGAGAAAATGGGTTTGGGATAAAGATACGCCTTTAAATAGTATTAATATTATTGCTACTAACATCGAAAGTGATCCTGATATAGTTATTCGACAAATTCAACATTTTATTAAAACTCTTGGTATTGAATTTATTGGTTTAGGTCATTTACGTGATCTATACAATTCGGGATTTAACAGTATTGCCAAATTTATTACTATTCAATCTAAAAAAGAACTAATGATAGCAGAACACATTAAAGATCGTTCTGCTAGTAAAATGTATCAAAGTATTACTGATAAATTGAATGAAGCTACTTTAGATGTTTTTTCAGCCGCACTTCCATGTTTTCATAAAATAGGTACCACTAAAATGAAATTAATAGTCGACCAGTTGCCTGATTATTATACCAAATCACCTGGAGAATTAAGGATTATTATACCGGGAATTAAAGGATTATCAGACAAATCGGCAGAAGATGTTATAGATGGTTTAGATTGTGTAAATGAATATATTTCCATTTATCTTTCTGCTAATTATACATTTACTATTAAACAACCTAAATCAAAATCACAAAATTTACCTTTAAGTACTAAAGTATTTTGTTTCTCTGGATATAGAGATAAAAAAGCCGCTCAAGATATTGAAAATTTAGGAGGAACAGTTGAAAATGGTATTAGAGGAAATGTTACCACTCTAGTTGTAAAAGATAAATCTAAAAAAACTAATAAAATTCAAGCAGCTGAGAAAAAGGGTATAGAAATTATAGATCCAGATGAATTACATAGTAAATATCTCAACTAATTTATAAAAGAATAAAATTTTAGAAGCTGTAAATAAATTTGATTCTTTTATAAATTGTTTATTAAACCTTAATAATACTAATCCGTCAAAAATGAGTTACTTTGGGGGAAAACAAGTTGTTTGGATAGGAAAAAATAACGAGAACCTTAATCATAATACCATTTATACAATTGATAATTTTATAGATCATAGTAATATACGAGTTAAAATATCTGATAAAAAAATCATTACTGGACAGCTTCTTATACAAGTAAAACTTAAAAATGGATACAAAAGTGAATATTTACCATTTAGTAGTTTCAGAAATGTTGATTAAATTTTCAAAAGAATCTTTTAAGTGGTTTAGTATTAATATAAAAATATTCTTACCTTTGTTTGAAAAAACTAAATATAATTTTTTATTATTTGGATTAATTATAATTCCCGATGAACTAAATAGCACATATTTATCTTAAATACTATTACAATTATCTATCTTTAATTTATATATTATTCTATTACACCTATATCTAACAGTTTCTCTACTTATATTATATATTTTACATAACTCTTTATAAGTTTTTCTTTGATAAAATCTTTGATGTAAAAGATGCTTCTCATCTTCGGTCAAATTATCAATGTATATAGGTGGTGTAACTTTGTCTTTTAATTTATAATCTAGTTTTTCAATATCTAATACATCTTTATCTCTATAATATTTTTTAATATATACATTCATATACCTCGTTATCCAATATTTACTATAAGTTGAAAACTTTAATCCACGCGTTTCATCATATTTCCTACATGCATTCATTAAACCTATATTTCCTTCTTGTATTAATTCTTGTCTATGATATAAATTTAAATTATGCTTTTTAATATAATATTTTCCAAAATATGGTACTAATTTAAAATTTGATACAGCTAAACGTTTAATATCGGATGGTGAATTATACGCTGATACACTTACAACGAAACTTATTAGTAATAATAGTTTCATTTATTATATGTATAAATAAAAATTATCATCAATTTTATTTATACATGTCTATAGTTGCAAATCTATATTATTTTTAGTATGTTATAAATAATGAAATATTTCTTTAACTACATATGTATCCATATTAGCTTTTTTAGTAAAACATACGTATGCTGTAAATAACTTGTTTGTTTGTATATTCTTTAAAACTTTCGATTTTCTAATTAATGATTTAATTAATTTATTTTGACGTATATGTACCATATTAATTATTGGATATTCAACTAATCCGTATCTTGTTAAAATAGTATATCCTATACATATCATATCATCATTTTCTATAAAATATATAATCTTTCTTTTTTCACATAAATCGATATGTTTTTTATTTATTAAAATATAATTTGTTACATTTAACAAAGTTCTTACACTAATATCGTCTATCACATTAATATTTAGTTTAGTAGACATTGATGTCATATATCCATACAATGGCTTTATGTGATTATGTTTAATCAATGTATATTGTTGTAGTTCTTTAGGTATTAAAAATAACTTTTTTTAATATATTTATAATTAATAAGACAATTCATTTAACATTAATTAAACATTATTTTTAATATATTTAAATGTATTAAAAATAAAAGCCATATAAATTAATAATAATGGCCGCTCCAACAAGAACTATACATTTTAAACCTATAAAACTAGCAAATGATAATTTAAATAGATATTCAGACTCACTAGAACCTTCTCCTGAAGTAGAACCAATTATAGTTGATAATGAAAATTTACAAAAAATTGAACCAAGTGAAGAATCTAAATATATTAATTTAGATAATCCGCATACCATGGATCCACCTGAACCTTCTCATCTACTGGATTCTGAAAATTTATCAACATATGAAAAAAACTTATTATCTTTTAATTGGAAAGAAATTTTATTATACAGAATTTATAATTCAATCAATTTTTTTAAAATGTTATTTGGTAGAATCACTGGTTTTTACTAGTCCTCGTTGCGCATATTCTGATATATCTTTACTACATATCAAAGAAATGATCACCAAATCTCCTTAGCTCAATCGTCATTCATAAATTCATTTCGTCCATTTTAACTTAGAATATTGGATATGTATATTTATTAAATAATATTATTTAAACATTCTTTATCATTTGATATTTTTTTAGTAAGTTGACCTGCTACAAATATTCCCATAAAACTTATTGCAACTATAGACAATGTAACCGGATATAATAATGTAGCGGATACAGTAGATATAATTGCGCCTGATAATCCAACTACTACCATTTTATCTCCAGTACTAGATTCACCACAAATAATACTTACACAATCATTCGATACATAATTATTATGTCTTAACATAGAACCATACCTCATTAATATTATAAATAATATTAGCTTTATAACATTATATTATTTATTTAAAAAATACACTTTAGTCATTAATATGATATGTAAATTAATATATAAATTACCTTTATCATTTTCATTAATTATACTTTCTATATTATTTTTTAACTGGTGTTATTTTACTTATGATAGATCTGATACTATTCCTCCATTAAAATCTCTATATTTTAATACAGACTATTGTAATTTTAACCATATTGAATCTTTACTATCTTATTCAATTATACATACCAGTTCTATACATTTTTATAGTAATATAATGTTTATAAGTTTGAATCTAATCTATTTAGAAATATACGATAGCGCATTATCTATCTTAGTTATAATTATTACATCTAGTATATCTGCATGTTTGATGTTTTATTCAATGGACGAAAATAAACTGTTAGTAGGTTCTTCTGGTATAGCTTATGGATTGGCCGGTGCATCACTTACTAAATTTATTTTTTCTAAAACACGCAATCACTCTGATACAGTTGATAATAACAACGATAACAGTGATGATAACAATAGTGATAACGACATCTTGAATAATACAACATATATTTTATTTATTTTAAATATCTTTTCTACTATAGGACTATTTTTAGAAACTAAAAAACATATATCCCAATCCGCTCATGCAGGTGGAATAATTAATGGCCTTTTATTATCTACATTACTTCTAAAATTAAATAAAATAAATACCGTACATAAATCTATTTTTCTAATTATATATTTATTATATTTATTCTATTTATTATATTATTATTCCGTTCATAACAACAACTGCTCTAATAAATCTTATGTTATTCTATATTAAAAATTATGAATAATACTATACTATTCATAATATTTATTTAATCAAATGCTCTTAAATTAGTAATTTTCATTTCTAATCTATACTTATTTAGTATAGTAAACTTAGAAGCTGCATTACCAGACTGTGGTACTGTTATTGTACCGGATGTAATTGGTGTAGATAATACCCATCCTTTTACATTTCGTATCTTTATTTCTGTAATATTTTCAGGAGAACTTGCTGAAGAATTAGAAGCTACATTTACTAAAACCATT
>MDSY01050280.1_pt1 | contig 21280 bp, 13 predicted proteins | sample 811131 | NCBI WGS metagenome assembly MDSY01 (sample SAMN05326643, study PRJNA326480) | marine metagenome | isolation source: seawater | place: Atlantic Ocean: South West | collected 2010 | reverse complement strand
GGGGGGGGGGCCGACCCTCGGCGGCGCGTCTCGCACGCTCGGCAACATGTGCGCCGCCGCGGCTTCGGCAACGCCCACGCCCACGACGTCGTGTTGGGTGTGATTGAATTCACTTTTAGCGACATCAGAGCCACCTAAACCCCTGCTATGCGCGGAAAGCCGAACGTCGTCGCGCTCAGAGGTATCCGAGTCGGAGGAGGAGTATCCTTCACCCTCTTCGGTTGTTTCGTCATCGCGTTGTAACAGCTCGCGTTCCCTTTGATCTTCCGCAGCCCTGCGTTCCCGTTGCTCACGCGCCAGCTCCTCAATCTCCTCACGGTCCCTTCGTTCCCGTAACTCGCGTGCTTCCCTCGCTTCCCGTTCTCTTAACTCCCGCTCGCGTCGCGACTCGTCCGTCTTTTTTGGCTTTGCAGCTCGCCCGCCGGATTCGTCCGCACTTCGGAATCCAAGAATCTGCTGTTCTAGCCTCCTTTTTTCCCCTTTCAGCTCTTGTACTTCGTCCCTGAAGTCGGTAATTTGTCGTCGTAACCGGTCCTGGGAGCCCTTGTGCTTGGAATCCTTGGTCTTCGCCTCCTCCATGACGCGCGCGAGCTCCTTTTTCAAATCATTAATCTCCACGCGTTCCTTCTTCGTCGTCGTCGTAGACTCGGCAGCTCTTCGGGATTCCCTGTCCAACCGTTGGCGGTCGCGTTTCACGCGCTCCGCAGTCGCGTCCAGTGTTTGTTGTTTACCCTCAAGCACCGCATGAAGCTCTCCGAGTTTCAGTTCGTCCTGCTGTCGCTCCCGCGCGAACAACCGCTTTTCCTTGAGAAAACTAACCTTGTCCCTCTCCAGGCGCTCGCGTTCCCTGCGCACCGCGTCCGAAGCGTCGCGCGCCGCTGCCGCAGCCTCTTGCGCCGCAGCGGCGTCAAGAGTAGCCTGCGCAGCGGAAGCGTTCGTGGTGGTGGCTTTTGTGTTTGAACTCATAGTCTTTTTAGTTACGTTTTTGCCCCCCGCTCCGTCGGCGCCGTAGAACAACGATTTGATCAGCGCCGGCGCGCCCTCGCCCGGCTTGCTCGGCGACGGCTTCAAAACTTTCCATGAGTTGTTTCTTGAGTTAATCGGCGATTTCGCACCGACACCGTATGTGTGGTCGTCGTCCCACGAGTCCCCGTCGTCGAACGCGGGAGGCGTAGGTGATGAAGGAGCAGGGGGTCTTGTGCTTTTCGAGTCGTGACGTTTCATCGGCGAACTTCTTTTTTCACCAAAGTGGTCCTCAATCCCGAACCCGTCGTCTGAAACGGAATCGTTGTCCGAATCAAGCCGCACGCTTTTCATCGCCGCTGCGAGTTTTAATTTTTCCACAGCCTGGCGGTTCAAAGACGCGTGCATGCTTGACATACTTTTCGCCTTACGCGTGGCGTTGCGCTCGGCGGCGGTTGAGCTCTTCGAAGATGTGTTACGATCATCTCCAGACTGTTTACCCACCGGCTGTGAACTCTGGTTTGAATCATTAAACAGCTCGCGCTCCAGGGCTTCAAACTCGGCGAGCTCATCAACCGCCGTCGACGCTTTGGAAGGCGTGTGCTTTGAGGCTTTGGAATTTTTGGATGTGTTCGTCGTCTCGCTGTCATCGTACCCGAACTTCGAGTCACTGCTGTCCAGGTACGACGCCGCGTAGGAGCGTCGCGCGACGGATGAGGGAGCCTTTTCCGATTTTGTCTTCGCCACCACCCTGTGCGAATCCACTTTTGACTTGGTTTTTACCTGGTCTGTACCAGATACAGACGATTTAACCGGAGCCACCGTTCTCTGCGACCGCGCGCCTCGTTTCAGGAACGGCCTAGGCGCGGAAACGCCGGTCGGGGCTTTCGGCGTCCCGCCTCGGTCGGGCGTCGCGCCTCGCGGGTCCTCTCCAGATGCCAAACTCTCCTCAAGTAAAGATTCGAACGTTTTGTGAGGCGCGCCTGTTACCGGAACCTCGTCAAGGTCGTGTGTTTGCTCTTGTTGTCCAGATGGAAAAGCGCTGTTTTGGTCGGTATCCACGTCCATGTCCGCCCCCGCACTTCCGCCCAGCACGTCATCCGCGCCCGCGCCCACCTGTGCCCAGGACACGGAAACGCGCATCTCGTCGTCGTGGTCCAAATCGCCGCCTGAATCAATCAAAGGCGCGTCGAAGTACTCAGGGCCTTTCGGGATTTTGTTCTTCTTCTTGCCGGACACGTGCACCTCCGACGGCGTGTTCGAATTGCCGACGGGACGCAGCTCTTGTAGCGATGACCTGCGGTGGGAAGGGGGGGGGTCAGATGAGGCTTCGAGGCAAAAGGCGCCCACTCACCGAAGAGCTGGCGAGATTTCAAATCTGACAGAATCTCAAAACTCCAATAGGAGGCCGAGCCAGGCGGGACGCGGAGCCAGGCGGCCAGGCGAGGGGTGTCGCGACCTATACATACCTCACGGACATCGTGCCCACGTCGTGCGGTCTGGGCGCGCGACGTAGTTGTGCCTGGGGTCTGCTCGGCTGCACCGAGGAAACACATTTAATTCAAAAATCGTAGCTGTTGGGACTCGCCGATTTGACCCGCGGCTCTCCGAGTCAGGCTCATGGTCAAAAGTTTTGGCCACACGCCTAGACGCACGGCGCCATGGGTGTGGACCCGTGGACTGAGGAGAACGACGAACAAGAGTCACGCGGAGGTGAGGGCGAAACCTCTGCTGACGACCATACCGCCGAGCTCGAACGCGAAGCGAGACGAAGACGCGACCAGGTACGACCCCCTTGAGATGTTTCCTGAATCTGAGACCACCGCCGCATTTTCTAGATGCGCTTTTCTCAGCTTCTCTTCTCCTTATCACACTCCCCTTGGTTTATAACTCCTCCCATCTCCTCTCCTATCAGTTCTGGAGCGAAGGGTACCGCGAGGGCATCGAGGAGGGTAAGAAGGAATCGGTGCAGGCTGGTTTCAACGTCGGGTTCCGGGAAGGCGCGACGAGTGGGTTAGCGTTTGGGCAATGTCGAGGTGCGGCTATTTCAGTCGACATTTTCGCGGGGCAAGTTCCCGGGTCGAGCGAGTGGAAAGCAAAAATAGCGCAAACAGCAGCGATGGTCGACCATATGACCCCGCGAGACGCGGCGAAAGAAGCTGGGATGGATTTTGAAAAAAAGTACGGGAATAGGGACGGGGATGGGGACGGCGTTGGGGATGGAAAAACTGAATCAGAAAATACGTTTGCCAAAAAAACTGCCGACGCGCGCGCCGAACTCGAAAGCGCCGGCTTTAAACACAGAGACTTTAAACTAGAGTAGATCTTTGTAGTTGAATTGTATCGATATATGAGTATTGTGTACACTACACACTATACACCCTTCTCTCTCACCTCGCCTATTACTTATCCACCAGCCTGGACAGGCACTGAATGAGGTGTCTCAAGTTCTGCCGCGTGGCTGGGTCGCCCGACACGCTCGAGATGTCCCCTGACACCTTCTCCATGTGCTGCAGCGTTTTCGTCATAATCGTGATGCTCTGTCGCAACATCTCCTGGTTCTCATCCGTCAAAATAGTCCGCTTCAGCTCGCGGATGTCCGTCACCGCTTTCGTGGCGTGCCCGGCGAGCAACTCAATCGTGTCAAGCGTGCCTTGTTCCTGAACGTTCGCTAACATCGGCCTTAACTCTTTTGCAATCTCAGCGGCTTCCAACAAAAGAGGCTCCAAATTCTTCATCAAGTCCTGCGCCGTCTCCGCGGTGGCAAACATCTTGGCGATGCCGTTCTGTGAGTCCATTTCTCTGGCGAGTTTGGTGCAGATACCTACTAGCTCATCCATCGACACACCCGGAACACCAACGATTTTACCCCGATCACACACCCCCAACCCCTCGCCTTCGCACCCCGAATCCAACGGCCCCCACTGCGCTTTCGGAATCGGGATTTCAGGGGTGATGTCGATGATGGTTTCCGCGATTAGGCCGGACTGGTTCGCTTCGACTAGGGAGTTCCTTGGGATGACGATGCCGTCGTCGTCCATCTCGACCAACACCTCGACGCGTTCTAAATTCGGCCGGACGGATAAAACGTTACCAACCTTGACGCCCCTCACTCTGACCTGTGTTCCAACCTGGATCCCGCACGCGAAAGGAAACTCCACGAAGGCCTGGTAGCTTCTCATTTTGTTGAAATTGACGCCGAGGATCCAGTTAATGGTCAACGCGGCGATCCCGGCGCCGCCGATCAGAAACAAACCCACGCCGCCTTCCCAGATGTTGGTGCGGCCGAATCCGAAATCCCGCAGTGGTTTCACTAAGCGAAGCCACAGCTGCTCCAAGGGGTTGGCCCTTTCAGTTTCGGAATCTGAATCGTTGGAAGTGTCGTCGCTGTCGCCTGGGGTGAGGGCGGTGGCGCCGAACGCGTTTGTGTTGAGCACGTCGCCTCGCTTCGAGGAATGATTTTCAAAACGATTTCCAGACTCATCTGATGATGCACCTTGACCCGACCCTCCCCTGAACGCCTTGGTCGCCGTGTCACCTCTAACATGCGCATCCGTGTACGTGCCTTCCCCCCACCAGCCCCCAGGGTATTTAGCCCCAGCTGAGGGTTTACCCAAAACCTCCGCGTACCTGCCGTGGCTCGGCCCGATCGCAGACTTGGTTGTTGACCTCCCTACTCCGTTTGAACCTGAGTTCAACCCAACGCCGTTCAAGCCTCGGGGGACGACCCTCACGCGACGCGCGTCCACCAAAGCGGGCGACACCGCCGCTGCCAAACGCACCGCGGCGGCGACGCGCGCCATGTCGGGCTTGCCCTCGAACCCGGCGGACACAGAGACGTCCCTCGCGGTGGCACCAGCCCTGGAGTGTGAGCGCCGAGGTGGCATTTCCGAGGCTGAGTGTTTGCCCGAAGCGCAGCGCACTTGTGGCATGCCGTGTCGACGTCTAGGTGCGACCGCGCCCAGACCTATCGACATCGTGCCGCTCGTCGCCATCGCCATCGTGTGGAGACCAGCCAGAGCGCGCCTGTGCTGTGGCGCAGCGAGGAGACGCGAGCCCTTATCAAGTGATTTTTAAAGTGGTAAAAAAACACCAAACTCTTGAGTTATTAGACAATCAATCGAGGGACAAATCGAGTCGCGTCAGCCAAAAACACAGTCCTGCACAACCGTTTTCCCACAGGTCGGGCGCACGCGCGGCGGGCGTCGTCTGGGGGTAGAATGCCGCGCGAGCCGCCCGCGCCTGTCTCCCCAGAGCTCCAACGATGGGTCACTTCGGTACGCGCGCGTCCGAAACGCGAGCCCGCCCCGAGCCCAGAGCTTTGGAACGCCCCAAAGCTTGATGCTGCTGCGAGTTTGGCTCGTGAGCTTCATCGCTCGGGCAACCGCGTGCGTAAGTGGGTCACACACATCCAGGGTGAACACGCTGAACCGACAACGTCCACCGAGCACAGTGAAGAGGTCACCTTCCACGTCGTCGCGAGAGCAGTACCCCCCTCGTTGCTCACAGAGGCACTAGATGACGAAAGCGATGCCTCGGGAGATCCGATTGCTGATGAAAAAAAATACCAAAATCTAATCACGTTCGTGCGCACGTTCACCCCATTCTTCAGCACCAGAGCAGGGATATGCGGTGGCAATGATACACCAGCGCGCGTGTTCCTGGGCGACACCAAAGGCGAGTCACCGCTGGAGGGGTTAGATGAGGATAATCAAAGTAACGACCACGGAAAGAAGGATGAAAAGGATGATGCGAATGAAAATAAAAATAAAATCCTCCCCTCCGACGTTACGTGCCGCGGGTTGCGCTTAGCGCTTTCCGACTCAAAGGAGGGTGAGCGTTTTTTGTGTCGCGTCCACCCCGAATACGCGTACTTGGACCCTACCCACGGCGACTTGTTGGTGCCGAAGGAGTTGGTCGTGGGTTCGAATCTTGTTAAAGTATTTCCGACGCCGCCGAAGGGTGTGAATTCAGAAGACGTTTTATTTTTTGAGATCGAGGTTTTGAAACGACAAGTTGTCACGGCGGTGCGAAATATCTCTATGGGTAATTACTCATACAGAACCCCACCCACGTTCCCCACCCCTTTTGCCACGAAACAAACCCCACAACCTGGTTCCGGGTGGGAAACCCCGCGGGCTCCGTTTTCGGTGACGATCGAGGTGACGGGCGGGGCGTGTCAAAATTCAGAAACTGTTTTTGGAACTAAAAACACAGTAACCTTCACCAGCGGAGACGGATCGATTCCTCCCGAACTAGACGCCACAGTATGTACTATGCGCCTAGGCGAAGAAGCACTGGTGTACGTGCCGCCGAGAAGGGAAGGGGTAGGGGTTCCAGATAAAGCAACTCAAGGGACAAAACAACTCAAGAACCTTGAGTTTGAAAATAAGTGTGGCGTGGAATTCTGGGTAAGGTTAAAAGCAATGAAACACGTGCGGGATGTTTTCGGGGACGGCGTCGTTTTCAAGGAGCGGGTAAAGGAAGGGAGCGGGGAGTTTCCCGTGGACTGCCCGGTACGGGATTGCGAGGTGGTGGTGAGGTTCACGGTGAGAGGGATTGCTATGGGTGATGCTGATGGTGCTTCAGAGACTTCAGATACAGAACGAGATACGTCACTCGAAGGTGATGACTCTGAAAAGAGATCCGACACGCTCTTCGCCAACCACTTATCGCTTCCCGGTTTCGTGTTCGACAGTGGTATGGACCCGGTTTCCGTACGCTTAGGGTGCGGCGAACTCCCCTCGTGTCTCGAAACCTCGGTGCGGCTGATGGTGCCTGGTGAGGTTTCAAAGGTTACTTTTTATAATGTCGACGATCCGAAAAATAAAAGGCACGGGTATGAAGGGTTGGAGGGAAACTCCGCGATAGGCAAACAGGCTGTTACGAAATTTCTGAAAGACAATAACAACAGTGACAAAAGTAACTTGGAATTCCTCGTCCAGCTATACTCGTTCCAAAAACCCGTGAACTGGTACAAAGCCGAGTTTGGCGAGATGCTGGGTGAGGCGGATAACGTTCGAGTCGAAGGCAACGAATTGTTTAAAAAAGGTCAAACACAACTAGCTGTGACTAAGTATGAGAAGGCGCTAAGGGATTTACAAAGCTTAAGGGGGCTTGACGTTGAGGAGTTCGACAGGGTTCAAGAGTTGAAGACGACGTTAACGTTGAACCTAACCCTGGCGTGGCAACGCTTGAACGAACACGGCAAGGCGCTTGAGAAATTAAACGGAATACTCGACGATGTCGAAGTTGATACACAACAAAGTTCAGATACTAATAACCCTTCGCGCGTCAAGGCTTTGTGGCGCCGAGGGGTGAGTCTATCCGCAACGCACGAGTATGAAGACGCGCGACGTGATTTCGAAACCGTAAGGATACTGGATAAAACTTTGGAGGAGGATGTTGCACGAGAGCTTTCGAAGATCGATCGAGCTATCCAATTCAATTTGAAAAAGGAAAAGAAAATGAACGAAAGCGCGTTGAGATGAGAAGAAAAGTAGTCTCTATGTTCTTTTAGTCTTACATCTTCTATTGCCGCGTATTCTCCTCCCCCTGATCCTCCCCCTGATCCTCCCCCTGATCGTCTCCCTCTGACGATCGTTGCAACGAGCTCGTATCCGGAAACGATCGGTTAAACGCCCCCAGCGAGCTCCCGCTCCGCGCGACTAAGTGCGACGCGTCGCTCTGTAAGTTCAAAGCCCCCGCGCTAGTGATCGACGAGTTCGTGGACAAGTTTCCGTACCCCGAAATGTTCCGAAGTTGGCCTGAAGCGTATTCACTGGCTCCTAAATTGTCTCCACCATTCATTCCTCGATCTACACTGTCTCCGCCAGCTCCAAACACGAGTCCCCGGGTGGGCGGCGCGATCCAATCACTCCGGCCGTAATCGGAAGTATCGCTGCCGTTTTCTTCCTCGATGCCTTCGATCGTGTTGTAGGATTGGTTGTGGTCGTCAAAAACTCCGTGTTGCCCGAGACTCATTCTTCGGTCGCCTCCGTTCAACGATCGTTCCACAAACGCGACGTGCGGCTTGATCACATCTAATACGACATCCACCGCGCTCGTTTTGTTGTAACACAACACTCCATGCTTCTCCTGTAAATCGTTCAAGTCAAACGCGAGCTCTTCGTCGTCCTCGCCGTGCGAAGGGTCCACGTCGGCGCCGGTGAGGATTATGTTGAGACGCGGAGGGGGTTGGGGGGTTGTTCTTGAGTTACTGGCTTGGACTCCGGAGGTATTTCCTGAGCTATTAACTCCTCCTTGAGTTATACTCCCTACACTATTTAGCTTCGAGTCAAACAAGGTGTGAAAGAAGCTCACGCCATCCATTCCTGCCATGAATATATCGCTCACCACCACTGAGAACTGTTCGCCGTTTTTCAAGCGTTCCAGCGCCGCGACGCCATCCGTTTCGTGCGCCACCACGCACCGATCACCGAACACCCGTTTGCATTTGTTGATGAAAAAGTACGCCTGAACCCGTTCATCTTCGATGTACAGGATTGAAAAATCAGTCGAAATCGTGCTTACGTACGAGTCGTACAACGAGTCGTGAAAGGACGAGCCGCTGGACAGCCGGCTTTCGCGCTGGGACAAACTTTTTCTTCGAAGCATAGAGGGCATAGAGTTATTAGGCATACTGCTAGGCACACCAGTAGGCACACCGGACTCAGAAGTAGGCACCACACCTCCACCAGTACCCCCTTCGAATTCTCTCGTCGTCTCCGCTGCGTTTTCGCCTCTGCGAACGATGGCTTCAAACTCGTCCGCCGTGCGGGTGAATTCGTTTTTTGTATTGGTATGCGTTTGTTGCGCGAACGTATCTGACCCGTGCGTCGGGACCCACAACGTGACTTTTTCCGTCTCCGTGCCCACACCCGACGTGCCTTGTACGTAGCTCACGGAAAGGCTTCCCCCCACGGCGCGCAGCCGACGACGCCAGAACTGCATCTCCGCGGATCCCAGGCGTTGCGTGTTTTGATTTTTATTAGTAGCGTCGTTTGAATCAGACCCCGCGTGCGTCTCCACCGCGGCGATGTACTCCATGGTGACCCTGATACCTGACGTCGGTTGTTGTAGCAGCCCCTCCGACTGGTGCAGCGGTAAGGCACCAGATAAATTCTTACTTTGCGAACCGTCGGACGTTTTCTCATCGAACACCTTCTCGGCGGTCATGACACACGCGCCGCGAACGACGTGCGCCCCCGCTCGGTACACGAGCGCGAACAAACAGCACGCAAACGTATCGCGCGCCAGGAACGTCATCTCATTGGGTAGTAGGTTGTACAGCACAAGAGGCGTGTCTTTGTCGAACAGCGGTTCTGCTAACGCGCACGTATCAGTGACGATCTTCTTGACGTTCTCTAAATGCGAAACTTTTATCGGGTCGCCCTGTTTTTTGTCGGTGTGACTATTTTTATCTCCATTACTCGAAGCCTCGAACAGCCGTAACGTGTTGAGCATCATGGTGGATAGCGAGACGGTTAAGTCGGCGTTCAGCGCCACCATAGACACGTGATTATTCGCGTCGTGTAACGCCTGGGCCATGCCTTTAATTCCAATAACCGCGTCCCGCCAGCTCGCCGCGTCGTCCTCGCTCGAATCCGAGCACACCGAACTCGAACTCAGAGGGTTTTGTTCGAACGGTTGTTGAACAAGGGGTTGAGATTTCGGGGTTTCCAGTGAAGATGTGGCGTTGTCGTTGGGTGTCTGATTCGAAGCATTTACGACCGTCCGTTTGTTTTCTGCTCGACCTCCTTCGGTGTTCGTGGACCGGTGCGAGCGCGGCGTACGGTGAGGGGTCGTCTCACGGAACAGTGCAGTCCCGTTGGGTGACCCATCTTCGTTGAAAACTTCGCGCCGTCGAAACGAAAACTCGGTCCCTGTTTCTTCCCCAGAGGTGTTTGGACCACGACCTGCCACCCGCGCGCTGTCTGGCTCCGACCACCCACTATCCTTAGAACGCATCTTCGATATACTACGTGCCACGGACTCGGGCGTAGCGGGTACCGCCAATGGAAAAGACTCCGCCCGTCCCATCAGCACCGCGAAAGAGGCGTTTAGGTCACCGGCCCCAATTAACATCGCGCTGGAAATCCAAAGCAATGGAATCGAAATGAGAAGCCCGGTCACTACGAGCGCGGCGCCGCTTGGAGACACAACGTCAAGGCGGTTGAACAAAATCAACAGGTGCGCCAACGACGCCACCCACGCCAGCAACGCCACGGCATGCAAATTCATCTTGTGCCACTCGGTGCTCCGTCGCCCCCGCGCGCGTTCACCTCTGAGGTTAATGGACTCAGCACCAAAATTAAAACCGACGTGCTTTTCTTTCGGGGCACTTTTCTTGCGCACGTCACCCGAGAGGATGTCGGCTGCGTGTGTCGCGGCCGCGCCTGCGTTTGGCTGTGGGGTGTCGAGGTCACCTGGGTGCGCGCGTGGCTCGGACCGCGCGTCTGGATTAAGTCGCCGTCCGAGTTTCAGCACCACGAAGGCACCCCGCTTCATCTCTAATAATCTAAATCCCCGGATAAGCGCGCGCGCGTCGGCGGCGGGTAGCGATGACGACGAGGCTACGGTACCGCCAAGCACGTCCCCTACTTCAAACGACGGCGCAACTTCCCACCTTCCCACCTATCACCTCCACGAGGAGTGCGACTCCTTCGACGTTATCGTGGTCGGGGCGGGGCATGCGGGGTGTGAAGCCGCGTTAGCAGCGTCACGACGAGGCGCACGTACTTTGCTGTTAACTCTGTCGCTCGACAGAATCGCGTGGCAGCCGTGCAACCCTGCGGTTGGCGGCCCCGCGAAAAGCCAACTGGTGCACGAAGTCGACGCGTTGGGCGGTGAAATAGGAATCATGGCGGACAAGTGTTACCTTCAAAAACGGGTTTTGAACGCCAGTAGGGGCCCTGCAGTTTGGGCGTTAAGGGCGCAGACGGATAAATGGGAGTACTCACAAAAAATGCGTCTAAGACTGGAGGATGAACCGTTACTGTCTCTACGCGAAGGGATGGTGACTGAGTTGATTCTGGGTGAGAATGACGATGTTACTGGGGTGAAGACTTTCTTCGGCATGGAATTTAATGCGCCTGCGGTTGTGTTAACGACAGGCACGTTCATGTCCGGGCAGATCTGGGTCGGGCGGAAGACGTTAGCGGCGGGAAGAGCGGGTGAGGCGCCGAGCGTCGGGTTGACTGAGAATCTCGTGGAGCTCGGGTTCGAGACTGATAGACTAAAAACAGGAACACCCGCAAGGGTAGACAGCAGAACGATCGACTACACCAATCTAGAGCAACAACCCGGTGACGACGACGTCCGGTGGTTCAGTTTCGACGAAAGGCACCACGTGGAACGGGAACAGATGGTGTGTCACTTGACGCGAACGACACAAGCAACCCACGAATTGATAAAAGACAATCTGCACGAGACCCCGACGTATGGCGGGTGGGTAGGGGCGAAAGGCCCACGGTACTGTCCTTCAATCGAGGACAAGATCGTCCGATTCGCGGACAAAGAAAGCCACCAGATATTCCTGGAACCAGAGGGACGTACGTGCCCAGAGGTGTACGTGCAGGGCTTCTCCACGGGCTTGCCCGAACGATTGCAATTAGCGTTACTCCGAACCCTTCCAGGTTTGGAACAAGTAAAGATGCTTCGCCCCGCGTACGCGGTGGAGTACGACTTTTTACCCGCGTACCAGTGCGGGCCGACGTTGGAGACGAAAAAGATTGCGGGGTTGTTCTTTTCAGGCCAGATCAATGGCACTACGGGGTATGAAGAAGCGGCGGCGCAAGGACTTGTCGCCGGTGCGAACGCCGCGGCCATTGCGTTATCAGAAAAACAATTAGTGTTACCTCGCGAAGGTTCGTACCTAGGCACGTTGATCGACGACCTGTGTACCAAGGATCTGCGGGAACCGTACCGGATGCTGACTAGTAGATCGGAGTACAGGTTGGTGTTAAGGAGTGATAACGCGGATCAGAGGTTGACACCTATCGGACGGGAATGCGGGCTAGTTGATGACGAGCGGTGGAAAATGTTTGAGGACAAAAAACAAAGAGCAGAAGATGAACTTTCTCGGCTGAAGAAAACGCGCGTCCCGAGCGACAGCGATTTAGTGCGAGCCGTGATTAAAGAGACGCTGAGACGGGACACGTCGAAAGATTCAAACGCACGTTCAGTGAAAAAACCGTCCCGGGACTCGTTCACGTTAGAAGAGCTGTTAAGACGGCCGCACGTGGAGTACAAAACGCTTGAGGAATTCGGATTCGGAGTGGATTCATTCGAGTGTGAAGACGAAGACGAATCATCAAAGTCGCAATCATCAATGTCTCGCTGGGAAAAAGAGTCTTTAGAGACGTTCTTGAAGTACGAGGGGTTCATTAAGCGGCAAGAGGCGCAGGTTGCGAAGGTTGCGGGGAAGATGGGTAAGTTGATTCCGGATCATGTTGATTATTCAAAAATCACGACTTTACGCATGGAAGCCCGGGAGAAACTTTCAAAGATGCGACCGACGACCGTGGGCCAAGCGTCACGAATCGGCGGAGTCACCCCGGCGGATGTTAATTCACTGTTAGTGCATTTAGAGGTGGGAAAGCGGAAGAGCTCGAAGGCGGATGTACGAGCCAAGGTTAAACAGGACCGGAAAAAAGTAGCGGGAGAGGAAATGGAAGCCAGGGAAGCAGAGTTAAAGGAAGAGGTGAAGGAGTCGCGATAGTTTAGCAGTAGTTTTTCCTTTCCCCAGCCAAAACCCCAAAACCCTTCATTTCGTCCTGAATAACCCATCTATCTCTAGAAGTACGGGCGCGTCGGCGCGTATTGTCGGGATGGGTGCGCGTCGGGCGTTGGCCCGCGTGTTGCGCGAGGTTTCGGCGTCGTCGGCGTCGCGTGCGGGTACATCTTACGCGTCGCCCTGCGCGTGTTTGCAAACAAGAGGGGCGGCGGACATGTGCTCGTCGTCGGTGCTCGATGGAGTGACTTCGGGTATTCGCGCCGCCGCGATCGCGCGCGGAAATGCGAGATCTTTAAATACGACCCACTCGTGGGCTTCATCTACGTGTGTCTCGGATGACACGCGAAGAGGCGGTGACGCACAAGCGTTGAGCACACAAACGTTCGCCCCCATGGGGTTCGGGCCGATCGGATTTGGTGCTGGGCGACGAAAAAGTGTTACTAATGGATTCAGATCTGCCGGGGCGTTCGCGGCCTCAACGCAAATCAGACACGCAAGCACGGGCTCTTGGTGGTTCGGAAGAGGAGGTAGTAAAACAGACGAAGCGGTGCCCAGTGCGTCTGACGCAGTCGGTGGTGGTTCAGAAACAGCGCAAAGTATCGGCAACGTCGCTGCGAATACATTAAGTTCAATAGATCCAAACGCACTCACAACAATGGCACACGTCGGCGGCGAAGTCGCCGCTATCGCGGGTGACAGCTGGTACACCACCAGCACGTTAATGTACGCCATCGAGTACTTCCACGTAGCGCACGAGTTGGACTGGTGGGCGGCGATTGTCGCCACTACGTTGGTCATGCGAATCGTCTCCGTCCCCCTAACCGTGATGCAGCAAAAGAACGCGGCGCGCATGCACCTGGCGAAGCCCGAGATCGAAGCGATTAACAAACTGGCACAAACACACTCGAACGACAAAGATGCGTTAGAGCGGTACCAGGGCGAGATTTGGAAAATCTGGCAGAAGTACGACTGTAACCCGGTTAAAATGTTCGCCCCCCTGGTGGTACAAGCCCCGGTGTTCATTTCCTTCTTCATCGCGATACAACGCATGAGCGCGGGGGTGCCGAGTTTTTCAACAGGCGGGGGGGCTACTTGGTTCACAGACCTATCAATCGCTGACCCTACGTACATGCTGCCGCTGTTGAGCAGTTTGACGTTTTTAGCGTCTGTCGAAACGAATCCCCCGAACGGCCAGGACCCCAACGCCGCGCCTGGTATGAAGTGGGGCATGCGCGGGTTAGCGGCGGTGATGATCCCATTGACAGCAAGCTTCCCCCAGGGCGTGTTCGTGTACTGGGTGACGACGAACTTGTTTTCGTTCGGGCAGGCGCAAGCGTTGCGGATACCGGTTTTGAAAAAGCTTGCAGGTATTCCAGATGTACCGGTAGTAGTCGCACCCTCCGCGCAATCCACAATCGGCGGCGCGCGAAAGATTACCGAAAAGTTTGGCGACGCCCCGACCCTAAACGTGGGGAACCCGAAGGTACGTTGAGTTATTCTTGAGTCATTGCTCATGACTACTTCCCGGTTTATTGCCCTTTTAGCCCGCGAAATAACATCGCTGTGACTGTATGCCCACTTGGTATGCCCACTTGGTACCGCAACACTTCCTCAACAGAACCGCTCTATTACCCTTCGCGAATGACGAAAAAATAATAGATAAATGAACTTTTCTTTGATTTTTTTAAGACTATAACCGTGTCGACCCGCTGAGACGAATCGGGAGAGATACCCGGCTCGTTACACATGATGCAACACCTACAGTGGGAAAATGATTTCCCGAGATTAATCTGCAGACACACCATTTTCATGCGTCACTAATCCGATGCGAAGGAGTACATTGAGTTTATTTGTGAGGAGTTGTTCAGGACCAAAGATGTTTTTTATCTCGAGCTCGTTTTTATTTTGCCGTCAGATTATTTCTTGAGTCATTACTCATAACAACCCTCCTTCCTCGGAGTACTAATATCCATCACTGATACCTCCTCCCCCTCCAGATGAAGCAGGGTAAACGGAAGAACAAGCGAGAGGGCGAGTTGGAAGATACCCTGTAATAGGCAGAGAGTGTTGTTCACACAAACGCAAGTATTTTTTAATGTTATTTTTTTACTACACTGTCTGCTTTCTGTTGTCTTCGTCTTTCCTTCCATCATGGCATTCCGCGGAGCACGCCACCGAGGGTCACCCCACGTTTCCAGTCACCTGGGTCACGCACCCGCGGAAGACTCGCTCCGCGCATGTCAACGCGGTTGCTTCACGCCGAAGCATCCCGTTGCGTGTCTCACGTCGCGAGGGCCGCGTGTCGAAGAAGGGCGGTGGGTGTGCGGTGGATTTGCAAAGCCAGGATGAGTGATGACGCTCTTGAGACGACCCGTCGAGCGCTACGCGCGACGTTAGCGCGTGGCCAATCCGGCACAATCCCAACGCTGATGCGCGAGCACTGCTTGCCACTCGAGCGCAAAGACGACGAGATAGTGGTACAGCGGCTGATGCTCGCTCCCGAAGCACCAGACGGGATAGAACACGCCGTCCCAATCGTGGTGGTGCACTGCGAGCGCTTTTCCAACGAAAAACCCATGCCCATAGTGTGCTTCATGCACGGCACCGGCGGTGACACCGAGAGTTTACTCGATACCCAGCTCGCAAGTTTCGCGAAAAGAGGGTACCTAGTGGTAGGGGTGGACGCGCCGTGTCATGGGAGGAGACTGGACCCTGATAACGGCGGCGACGATAAAATAAATAACAAAAAAGTTGATCCGACGATACGACAAGACGACGACGCGACTCATGGGCACGCATCTCACACACGCTCACGCGTAGACACGTTCGAGAGGTACGGAGCTGCGTTGGTCGCCGCGTGGAAGGGAGAAACTGCGGACCAGTCTGAAGGCCATACGGAGTATAATTATTCCGCCTTAGCGCGTCCTTTTCTGTTTGACGGCGCGTGGGACGCTTTGCGGGCGATACAGTTTATTACCAAAGGTAATGATAAAGGTGTGGATAATTCGCACAGTCTATTACTCCCCAAAGTGGACCCACTACGAGTGGGAATCAGCGGCATCTCACTCGGTGGCATGTATTCATGGCTCGCCGCCGCGGCGGCGCCTGAGATAGTAACGGGAGCGGTGGCTCCGCTGATCGGCGCGCAGGATTTTTCTTACGGTTTGCGTAATGAAATGTGGCGAGCGCGAGTCGCGTCATTACCGCCGCAGCTGTTCGACGAAGCGGTGAAGGACTACGATTTGAGCACAGGTACTAGTACTGCTTTGAATTCTGATATCGTCAAACAAGTTTACTCCCGGATAACCCCAGGGTTGCTCGATGAATTCGACGGACCTCAAACGTTTCCATTAATCGCTCCAATCCCGTTGCTGATACTAAACGGCGAACTCGACCCGCGGAACCCGATAAGTGGGGTTTGCGGCGTGGTGTCCACTACCAAGAAAGTGTATGCGCAATTAGATTGCACTCCCGAAACGTTCACCGCGCTGGCGCAACGAGACACGGCACACGTTTGTACGGATGCGATGTTACGATTAACGAACCAATGGTTAGACGCGACGTTGCGACCGGAAGGGTGTGCGGTTAAATCGCGAAAAGAAGTTGTGACGTCCGCGTTGAGGGATAAAAAGACGTGGAGAGAGCTATAGGTTTAGTATGTCATAGTAGTAGGATTTAGGGTTAGGATTAGGGGTGTCAATAGAGAGTGGGATCGTCAAAACTTGACTGTCTTTATTCAACTCTTTATTGCAGTACTGGTCGCACTACTCCCAAAACTACCTACTAGTTTTTGCACCCCACCTGGAACCGTGTTTCTCCAACAATCGTGGGGTTCTCGCACAGCCTCTTCACGTCTTCTTTCCCGATTAAAGCCTCTTCAAAGGTAGCCCCAGTCAAAACTGTGTTTTCGTAGGTAGCGCCAGTGATCACTGCATTGCGAAAATTAGCGTTCGTCAAGTTGGCGTTGTCGAAAGTCACTCTGTCTAACACGGAGTTGGTGAAATCCGCTCCCGTGAAATCGGCGTTCAAAGCGTACACTTTCGACATCACCGCTTCCGTCAAGTTGGTGCCTTTGAAGGAACCGTCCACCATCAGGGCGCCACTCAACGTCTTGGTGCTTAAATCTTTGCCGTCGTAGTTGCACTTTCGGAGGTCTAGGATGCGGTCGGACACGGCGTTGGCTTGGCCGATCGTGTTCCCTACGTACGCGCGTTCGCAACGTTCAGGATCTTGGTCGATGGGAGGTAAGCGGAACTCGGCGTGCGCGGGGCCAGCGGACAGCGCGAGCGTGGCACTCAAGGTGGTAGCTACGAGGCCGGAGAACGCGCGTTTGGGCAGGGAAGCCGCGACAGGGGGCTGTTTTGGGGGAGGAGGGGGGGGAGGGAGATGTCAGGGGGGTGCCTCGGATGCCGTAAGCGCCATCTTCGGAGGATAACAAAGACGGATGATTGATGTCGATGCGCGTTCCCTCTCCTCTCGCACCTTTTCCTGTTTCGAGCGTGAGGCTCTTGTGACGGGGCGCGCGGAGACCGCGCCTATGGTGGCAAAGATGGTGGGCATGGTGAGGAGTACGAAGTGCTTCTCGAAGTGAGGGAAGGGCCGATGAGAGTCCTGCCGTCCGTGGAAGTTGTTGACGTGTCAAACTTTTCTTCTTGGAAGTGCCGAAACTGAGTGCATGGAGAAGAGACTGTTTGCTCTGTGGTGCATCCAATTTCCAGTTATTGCCGATTACACAACCAATGAACAGAGGAACTTGAGTGGGCGAAATCAGATGCCACTAGAGCGGCGGCGCTTTCGAAAGGCTTGCACTTTACGCACGCGCTTCGCACGTCGCATCGTCGGACGTCACGATGTCGAACAAAGGCGGCAACAAGCGCGAGAAGTTTTTAGAGAGCTGTCGTAAGCAGAAGCTTGATACCGTGCGGTGGAGCTTAGGGGCGGGGGGTCAGTCACCGAGCGTGCGCGATGACGATGGGCACACCGCCATCATGATCGCAGCGGCTGGTAACTTACACAAAGTATTACGGATGCTCGTGGACCACACACGGAAAACAAGAGAACGCGAGCAGATGGATTTAAGGGACGGTGCGGGGGATGGCAGGACCGCTTTGATGATGGCTGCGGCGCATGGACACGAAGAGAGTTGCCAGGAGCTGTTGGATGCGGGGTGCAACTTCAAGTTGAAGTGCGACCGGGGGAAAACAGCGAGCGATTACGCGCAAAAGGCGGGGCACGACGCGCTCGCCGCTCGCATCAACCGAGGAGGCGAGAGCGAAGAGGAGGACACCGACGATGAAGAGCAGGAGGTTGAACTGGATGCACCTGAGGGCGAGACCGCGACTCAAAGAAGCAAACGGAAGAAGAAGGAGATGGAGGCAAAGGAACGCCGAGGCGCTGTTGATGAGCACGCCGCGAACGAAGCTGCGCGGCTGAAAGCGATTGAAGATTCCGAAAACGCCGCGGCGGCGAACAAACGCGAGAGGCCTCACCCGGTATGGAGTGAAGTCGGAAAGGCCATCGACACAGAGAGCAAAGAACTCACCTTAGATGGTGACATCGAAGATGTTGACAAGGTTTCTTCAGAAATCGAAGTGGACCCCGCCACGTGGTGGGCGGTGAGCGTGAACAATCTGAAAATAAGTCTTGGTGTTAGAGTCACTAAGATACCTAGTGAGATCAACCGACTCGCGGGTTTGCGAACCTTGATACTCTCAAGCAACTCTTTAACGTCGTTGCCTGAGTCAATCGGGGAGTTGACGCAGTTAAAGGTCCTGGAAGTCGAGGACAATAAATTAACCGAGATTCCGGCGAGCATTGAACAATGCGTTAACTTGGAAAACTTGCGGCTAGCGAACAACGCGTTAACTAACTCCGCGTGCGAGTCGTTATCCGGGTGTAATACCCTAGTGACGTTGGTGTTGGACGGTAACCCGGGTGTAACGTCCCTTGATGCATTAGACTTCGCGGAAAAGGAAAGGCTCGTGACGTTGAGCGCCAAGCGGTGTTCCATTACTGAGGTTCCCGAAACTTTAAGCAAATGCGCGTTGCTCGCGGAGATCTTCTTCACCGATAATAAAATCAAAGACCTCCCCATTGCGCTTGGCGAGCTGAAAGAGAAGAAGGTTCGACACCTGGATTTCGAAAACAACCCGTTGAACGACAACAAAATAAAGAAGATGATTGGCAAGTCGTCCAACTTGGTTAAAGAACTGCTGGTGTACGTGCGAAAAAACGGAGTCGCGAGCGGAGGGTCTTCCGGGAAGGGCGGCAAAGGAGGGAAAGGCAAGAAGGGCAAGAAGGGCAAGAAAGCGGTGAGCTCGTCGGACGAGGAATCTGAGGATGAACCTGAACCAGACCCTGAGAAGAAAGAGGTAAAGGTTGTGGAAGTGAAACCCGTGGAGCCCAAAAAAGCCGACAACTCCGATTCCGATAGCGAAGACGAGGATGAGCTCCGCGACAGGATGCAGAAGATGTCCAAGAAGGAACGCGTCAAGGCGGAGCGCAAAATAGTGGAGAAGAAAGCGGCCAAGGCGGTGAAGGCGGCGGCAGCAAAGCGGGCGGAGACAGAGGCGAAGTTGGACGTACAACGTGCTAACGCGACGAGTGCCAGGGACTTGGAAGACGAAACTTACTCTGACATCGACAGTGACGACGAAGAGGCGCTGCTCGAGCGTAAACAAACGCTGAAAAGAGCCGCACAAGGCGGTGGAGGGGCATACACCCTGACGCCTGAACAGAGAGCAGCAGCGGAGAAGGCAGAAAACGACAGAATGGCGAAAATCCAAGCTGAGAAAGACGCGGCGGAAGCGGAAGAAAATAAAAAGCGAGAAGCGAAAGAAGCGGAAGAGGCTTTCGCGAAACTGAAACTGAAAGAAGCTGCCGAGGGAATCGTGATGACTTGGCTCTATGAAAAAGGGCAAATTCACCGCAAGCCGGGTGGAATCCCTTTCAAACCGGGTAAAACCAAGGGTGACCACCCTACAATTTTGTGTGTCATCCCGGCTATGATTGTCGGGCGCATAATCGGAAAAGCTGGCGCTACTATTCGCGAAATCGAAACCCGCTCGAAAGCGAAAGTTTCGATTCAGGAAGGGAAAGGCGGGCCGGGGATGAGCACGTTGCAAGTCATAGGGGACGACAGAGCCGCGGAAAGCGTGCGGATGATGGTCAACAACGCGGTGGGGGGGGGCAAGAGGTAACAAGCCAAGGAGGAGTGAGTAGCGACGCTTGAAACACAGACACAACGTAAACAAACTTGGATTATACTTTTCTTCCTCTCGACAGTTGGCTCAACGACGTCCACGTGCCAGTCTCTATCCATCTCCACTCGCCATCGCACCGTCTTTCCCACCATGGCACACGCGTCGTTCGCGTTGGCGTCTCACTCTTACGTTCGCGTCTCGGGTTCCCGCCAAGGCACCAGGCGCGTCACTTCGACTCGCGTCGCCGCTTCCTCCAGCGCCGCGTCGGAGGCACAACCCGCGGTGGTCATCCTGCCAGGCCTGGGCAACGAAACGAGTGACTACCTGGAGTTCGCGGACGAGTTGGAACAACGAGGGTTTTCCGTCACCGTCGCGGAGGTGAGACGACCTGATTGGCTACGTAACGCCGCGGGGTTGGTGGATGTGAACTACTGGAAAGGGACGTTGAGCCCACGACCCACGGTGGACTGGTACTTGGGACGGATTGATGATGCGATCAAATCCGCGCAAACAAAATCAAACCAGAAAAAAGTTAAACTCGTCGCGCACAGCGCGGGGGGCTGGATGGCCCGGGTGTATTTATCCGACTACGGCACTGATGACATTTCCGCATTAACAACCCTAGGCTCGCCGTTGAACAGTGTACCAAAGGACGTCCCTGGAGTCGTGGACCAGACGCGCGGAATCTTAACATTCGTCGAAGCAAACTGCGACATGCCAACCGAGCTGAACGAAAAAGGCGTCAAAGTTACGTGTCTTGCGGGGAAGTGGCTTGAAGGCAGTGAACAATTCAATATCGCATCGCCCCAGAACTTCCTTATCGGCCAGGGGTACAAGCAGGTATGTGGAAGTTGTGTTGCTTGGGGGGACGGCATCACTCCGGTTGAAACCGCGCACCTCGACGGGGCGGACAACGTTACATTAGACGGGGTTTTTCACACACCGGTCGGGTCGGGCGAGGAAAGACCCTGGTACGGCACGCCGCGGATCCTGGACCAGTGGGTAGACGTGTTGCGGTGAGGAAAGGAAGAAAGGGAGAAGACACTGTCTAGGCAGTCTAGGCAGACATACGGAGTGCGAACAGCACTCATGAATTTATTTTACAACTATTTTCGCTCCCAAAACCTCTCGGGCTTGAATTTCCCCGGGGTGACATCGGAGCCCTCCCCTCTCCGTACGCCCAGATATCCAAGCAGATATCTACATATCTAGCAGTACGTGCACGGCTGTACTCCCGTGCTCTCCACGTACTCCGAGTACAGCTTCATCGCGGCTGAGTGAAGCTCCGCAGAGTCCTCGCGGTCCTCGGGCGGGCTCCACTCGCTGACTGGCTGCCACAGCGGTTTGATGTAGGTGATCTTCGCCTCCACCGCGGTGG